>Ga0209515_10001360_pt1 | contig 41292 bp, 38 predicted proteins | sample Subgroupgradi54m_FD_187454 | JGI IMG/M metagenome (GOLD analysis project Ga0209515, IMG submission 187454) | Subsurface groundwater microbial communities from S. Glens Falls, New York, USA - GMW60B uncontaminated upgradient, 5.4 m (SPAdes)... ... | reverse complement strand
TCAAAAGAGAAAAATTCTGCATGTTTCGGGCACCGATCTGAAAGATATCGACGTACTTATCCATGAGCTCAATGTCCCGGACATCCATCACTTCACTCACCGTCGAGATTCCTACTTCTTTTCCCACTTTAGCTAAATACTTTAACCCTTCCTCCCCCAACCCTTGGAAATCATACGGCGATGTCCGCGGTTTAAACGCCCCGCCGCGCAAAACGGTCGCACCGGCCTTTTTGATCTTCTTGGCAATCGAAAGCAGGCTGTCATAATTTTCGATCGAACACGGGCCCGCCATGACGACGAGCTTTTTACCGCCGACCTTCAGTTTGTTCGGCAGATTGATCAGGGAGTCTTCTTTTTGGAATTCACGAGAAACCAATTTGTACGGCGCCAACACCGGCATCACGCTTTCAACGCCGGGAAAAACTTCCAACGGCGTCACTCTTAAAACATCTTCCGGCCCGATGAAACCAATAATTGTTTTTTCCACCCCCCGAGAGATATGCGCCTTCAAGCCCAGACTCTCGGCCTTGGCAACGATATGTTGAAGCTGTTCCTCGGTTGCTCCTTTTTTCAAAACAACAATCATAAAAAAACCTCCAGTTTAAATGACGGCCTTCAAAGCCCGAATAAATTTTTGATTTTCTTGTGGTTTTCCAATTGTCACCCGAATAAAATTTTTCAATCCCCAAAAACTCATATCGCGGATGATGACTCCTTTTTTTAACAACGCCTCGCTTAACCCCCGGCTGTCACGTCCAACATCAACGAGAATAAAATTCGTGACGCCTTCCACAAACTTCAACCCCATATTTCTAAACTCTTGACAAAAATATCTTTTCTGGGCGATCACCCTTATTTTGATATCTTCATAATACTTGGAATCCTTTAAACACGCCAAAGCCGCCGCCTGCGCCAAGGAATTGACATTGAAAGGTTCACGCACGCGGTTTAAAAGATCAATCACCTCCGGCTGAGCAACGCCATAACCGATCCTTAAGCCCGCGAGCCCATACATTTTGGAAAATGTCCGTGAGACAATAATGTTTTTGAAGGTCTTGAGAAGCTTGATCGTATCCGGATAATCTTTTTTATCCACAAACTCAAAATAGGCTTCATCAAAAAAAAACAGAATATCTCGACGGATTTCTCGCAGAAAATCCACAACTTCTTTCTGAGTGATATAGGTGCTGGCAGGGTTATCTGGATTTCCGATAAAAATGATCTTCGTTTTTTTCGTCACCGCCTTCTTCATGCCCGAAAGATCATAGCGAAAATCCTTTAAAGAAACGGCTTTCATTTGAGCGCCGGCGATCTTTGAGGCAATTTCATAGATCAAAAAAGATGGCCGGGCCAGAATAACTTCATCGCCCTTCTCCACAAACGCCCGCACCGCCATGACAATGATTTCATCCGAGCCGTTTCCAAAAATGATTTGATTACCCTCAACACCAAGACGCCGGGATAACGCCTGGCGCAGATGATAGCACCCTCCATCGGGATAACGATTCAGATCCCGGGCGGCTCGGGTGATTGTCTCCAGTACTTTCGGGGAGGGAGAAAAGGGACTTTCATTCGAGGCCAGTTTGACAACATCTTTTAATCCCAGCTCTCGTTTGACTTCCTCGATGGGTTTTCCCGGAAGGTAAGGGGTGACGTCCAAAATACTTTTTCTGACAATACTTCTCATTCGATTATAACGCAGGGTAGGATCCTAAAATTTTTAAATACTTACACATGTCTTCCAATTGATCGAGCGCCCGCTTCACGTTTGCGTCCTGACGGTGTCCCTTAAGATCCACAAAGAAATAATAATCCCAGGCTTTTTTCTTGGAAGGACGAGATTCAATCTTGGTTAAATTGATTTTATTTTTGTAAAAAGGTTTCAGCATCGCATACAAAGCGCCCACTTTGTCTTTGATCGAAAACAAAATCGATGTACGGTCATTTCCCATCGGGGCAGCATCTTTCGTTCCCAAAACCAAGAAACGGGTTGTGTTATGCGCGATGTCATGAATACCGGCTTTGATAATCGGGATGTTATTGACTTCGGCGGCTCTTTTGGAGGCGATGGCGGCCGCGTTTTTATTTTTCGCCGCCATCGCTGCGGCTTCGGTTGTGGATGCGACAAAAATCCACCCGGCTTTCGGTAAATTCTTGGTCAGCCAGTTACGGCATTGATCGAAGACCTGGGAATTGGAATAAATCGTTTTGATTTTGTCCATACTCGTGTGGGACAAAAGATTATGATGAATTTCCAGCATTCCTTGACGACAAATTTTCAATTCGGAATCGACCAGCAGATCAAACGTGGCGGTGACCGCCCCTTCCGTCGAGTTTTCAATCGGAACAACCCCATAATCACACTCGCCGCATTCAACCGCCTGAAAAACCTCCGAGATATACGAACAAGGAACATATTGAACTTGCGAGCCGAAGATTTTTCTCGCCGCAATGTTCGTATAGGCGCCGTCTTTTCCGAGGGCGGCGATATTTAAAGGCTTCTCCAGCGCCAGCGAGCAGGACATAATCTCGCGGTAGATCGCCTGCAAGGCATCGGGGGGGATCTTTCCTTTATTGAACGCCTTCACTCGATCCAAAACTTCTTTCTCCCGATGAGGAGAATAAAATTCTTGATTCTTTTTTTGTTTTTCTTTTCCAATCGCGGCGCTGACGTCCGCCCGGTCATTCAATAACCCGACGATTCGCGCGTCAATTGCATCGATCTTTTTTCGGAATTCTGGAATACTCATTTATCCTTTTCCTTCTTGAGACGATGAGACTTCGAGGGATTCTTCTTCGGAGGGCGGTTTCTGGGCGGCATTTCGTTGAAACGCCACGGCATCCGCCGAGGGACTCAAGTCCTGGGCCTGTTGAAGAAACGTTTCCATTTCTTTTTTTATCTTTTTTTCGGAAGTTTCTACCAAGGGTTCCACTTGAGGCTGAATCTCTTGTGTTGTTTCAGAAGGAATTTCTTGAAGCTGGGGAAATTCTTCCAGCTTGGGTAGATCCTCCAACGATTTTAATCCAAAATATTCCAAAAATTGCTGGGTGGTTCCATAAATAAACGGGCGTCCGGGGACTTCCTTACGGCCGACGATCTTAATCAATCCTTTGAGCAGCAAATGAGACACCACTCCATCGGAGTTAACCCCGCGGATCAATTCAATATCCATCCGTGCCACCGGCTGCTTATAGGCAATGATGGCTAGGGTCTCTAACGATGGCTTGGATAATTTTTCTTTATGAGTGGTTTTATAAAACCGGCGGATCGCCAGGGCATAATGGGAACTACTTAACATCTGATAACCGCCGGCGATCTCGGCAATCATCATACCGCGATTTTTTTGAGTGTAGTCTTTTTGCAGATTAGTAATCGCCTCCTGGATATCCGCGCTGTTTACGGTTTCCAAAACATCTTTGAACTCATCCAGCGTGACCGGCTTGTCGCTGACGAAAAGGATTGATTCGATTGTTCCTTCGATATGTTCTAGGGAAGAGGTTTCCATTATTTTTTTACCCTCTGTTTATAGATTTCGTTTAAAAGTTCTTCGGTTGTGTAAATGTCCTTGGAGCGTTCTAATGCTTTTTGAATCATCTCTAAAGCCTCCGGGCGTTTGTACTGCAGTTGAATGAGAACTTCTAAGGCATCTTCCTGCCAGCCGGTTGTGGCCAACGGCCTCAGAGGTGCGAGGGATTCATCTTTGATGAGTCCAAATTTTCCCAGTTTTCCCTGCAGCTTGGCGATGATTTCTTTTGCCCGTTGAATGCCGATGCCGGGCAGTGTTTTTAAAAAATTCAAATCATTGCTGTCGATCGCCCTGGTGATTTCGGCAATGGGTTTGTTCAAAGCCCGTACCGCTGCGCGAGGGCCGATGCCCGAAACTTTTATAAACTGCAGAAAAAAATCGCGCTCAATCTCATTGAGGAAACCAACCATCACCGGAACGCCGCGCGAGGGCTCCATCTGAAAATAATGATAAACAATTAAACTGATCTCACCCGCCGCATCCCGGGATTGATCAAGACGCTCTTGCACCGAAGAGGGAACCAGCACCTCATAATACAATCCATTGACTGCAATGACCAGTGTTCCTTCTTTTTTTTCAATGAGCTTGCCGTGGATTCGAACGATCATAACATTTATCTATTCATGTAGGTATGCCCCAGCGCCAGTGCCAGAGCGTCACTGGCATCTAGCGTCAGCATCTCTTCATCAATCTTTAAAAGATGCGCGACCATACTTCGGGTTTGAAGTTTTTGGGCATTGCCGTTTCCCGTGATGGCTTTACGAATTCTTTTGACGGAGTGTTCGATCAATGTAATATTCCGCTGTGCACACAACAAACAAATCACCCCGCGCACATGACCAAGAATACAGGCGGTGGTGGGGTGTTTATAATGGGCGTAGAGTTTTTCTAAAACCATAATCTGCGGCTCGTATTGAAGCAAAAACGCGTCTAGATTTTTATAGATCCGATGGATTCGATTTTGAATCAAATCTTTTTCTTTAGGCTCAATTACACCAGCTTCAAGCAATTTGACTTTATGATCCACAAAATCAATCACGCCATAACCAGTCACTCTAAGGCCAGGATCAATTCCCATAATTTTCATATAGCTTTTTCAATTTCTTCGTCGGGAATATCAAAATTCGCGTAAACAGCCTGGACGTCTTCGTGTTCTTCCAAGGCTTCCATCAAGGCGAGAATCTGTTTGGCATCGTTGCCTTGAACTTTGACCGTCGAGTTGGGGATCATCGTGACTTCGGATGTCTGCATCGGGATATTTTTCTTTTGAATGACCGCCTTGATCGATTCCAGGATGGAAGGTTCGCAGGTGATCTCGTAATATTCTCCATCGGATTTAAAATCCTCCGCCCCGGCCTCTAAAGCTAATCCCATCAATTCTTCTTCGCCTATTTTATTTTTTTCGATGGCAATGTATCCTTTTTTGGAAAACATCCAGGCGGTTGAACCGGCGCCGGCCATATTGCCGTTTTTCTTGTCTAAGATATTTCTGACCTCAGCGGTCGTGCGGTTCTTGTTATCCGTCAAACACTCAATCAAAAGAGCCACACCACCGGAGGCGTACGCATCAAAAATGGTCGTTTCATAAACAACTCCTGGAAGCTCGCCGGTTCCTTTTTTAATGGCATTTTCGATATTGTTGAGCGGCATATTAATTATTTTGGCCCGCTGAATCGCAGCGCGCAGGCGCGTATTGGTCTCCGTATTCCCACCGCCGGCTTTGGCTGCAGCGGTCACTTCACGGATGATTTTAGTAAACGCCGCGCCTCTTTTGGCGTCGGTAGCTGCTTTTTTATGTTTAATCGTTGCCCACTTAGAATGCCCTGACATCGTTAGTTCCTCCTCATTGTTTTCATTTATAAATTAAAAAAGCAGACCATAAGCCGAGTTTTGTTGTCCCGCTATAAACGAGAGATGGTTATTCAACTAACTCTAGAAATTACTTCCCAGACTCTTGCAGCCTACCCGGAAATAATGGCGAAGCGGATCACTTCGCCCCCGCCTCTTACATTCTGCAAGAATGCGGCGGGGTCTTCCCCTATTTGGCCTTGCTCCATGTAGAGATTGCTCGTTTCACCCTTCGACTCCCTCACTATCGTTCGGTCGCTCAGGGTAAACCCTTTAAAGGTATTTATACTGAGCGAACTCCAACAAAAGATTTAAGAGCGAGTCGAAGTATCGTCACTGTAGCTCTAATCCTCACATCAGGGTTTAGGGTCAGGGGTTAGGGGTTAGTTTTCCACTAAACCCTAATCCCTAAACCCTATCTCCTAAGGCGGTCCTGCATTACCAGGATACATTATCCTTTGGAGCTCGGACTTTCCTCCCCAACGTCAATAGACGCCGGGGCAACCATCGTGGCCTGCTTTTTTTGAATCTCTCTAACCGCCTGAACCGCCAATTGGTCAGCCTCTCGATTTTTCTCTCGAGGGATACACTCAAAATCAATACGCTTAAATCCCTGGCTTAAATGTTGGATTTGATCAAAAAGATTTTTTAATTTTTCATTCTTGATCTTGTAACGGCCTTTGATCTGATGATAAAGCAATTCACTGTCCGTGCTCACTTTAATTTCCGAAGCCTTTAGAATCAAAGCCTCCTGTAAAGCATAAATCAAGGCCGTGTATTCGGCAAGGTTGTTGGTTGAAAGACCAATAAATTTCGAAATGCGCTTAATGACTTGGCCATCTCGAGAAATAACCACCCCAATCCCCGCTGGACCAGGATTACCGCTGCAGGCTCCATCCGTAAATATTTCTAAAAGCGAACTCAAAGATCATCCTCAAGAAAAAGCAACCGCGCGCACATCTCGCAGGAAATAAAACGATCATGCATCTTCATTTCATTGATCACCTGTTCAGGAACGTTCATAAAACATCCCCCGCAGCAATGCTTCTTGATCGGCACCAGAGCCAGGCCGTCTTTATTTTCCAAAATCCGTTCATAACGGCTAAGCTGCGCCGGATTAATTTCTGGCACGATTTGATCCCGCTTGGCTTCCATGATTTTCAATTTATCTTGAAGCTCTTTGATGAGACCGTCTATTTCGTTTTTCTGGGTGAGGAATTTCTTTTCTTCTTCAGCCACTTTGTTTTTTTCTTGAACGATTAAGGCATTCATCCGATCGCCCTCGTCAAACAGAATTAAAATTTTTTCTTCAATGACCGATTTATCCGCTTTGATATGTTCAATCTCAAGCAATTTGGCCTGGTATTCCTTGTTGGTTTTAAGAGAAGATAATTGCGTGTTGGCTTTGGCGATGTCGGCTTCCCTGCCCTGAAGTTCCAACTCTTTCGCTTTTCGATCAAGCAAGAAAGCCTTTAATTTCTCCTCGAGCTTTTTCAAACCCTCTTTGTTACTCTCAAATTTTTCTTTCAACTGGGCAATAAAATCCGGTTTTTCTCTGAGTTCTCTTTTGAAATTATAAATTTCAAAATCGATCTTTTGCAACTCAACTAATTTTTTTATCTGGGTTCTAATCGAAACGTCTGACACTTTTATTAATCCTTATAATGGTGCTCTACTTCGCTTCAAAACTTGTTTCTACGAAGCACCCACATGAAAATGCGGGAGCGAAGTAGAATAGGCCGCCAAAACCTTTGGTGGGCACAGAAGGAATCGAACCTTCGACCTCTGCCATGTGAGGGCAGCACTCTAACCAACTGAGCTATGTGCCCGTTTATATTTTGATATGGGCCCACCAGGACTCGAACCTGGGACCAAGAGATTATGAGTCTCCTGCTCTGACCGACTGAGCTATAGGCCCGCAAGCTTTACCGACGACTCCTAAACGAATTTCAAACTAAAAATTGGAGTTTAGCATATCATAACACCCTCGTATTTTCAATAACTTTAAGCGTCCCAAGAGCTTTACTCCGAGGTGAAATATCGACGGATGGATCATTTTTTGCGTTTATATGTAATCTCCATCGACTTAAATTCTTTCCCATTCTTATCGTTTGTATACATTTCATAGAGATGGGTATCTTCATCGATGATTTTAGTGACTGCACGGAAAGGCATTTGGCCATTAAACGGGCAGGAGAAATTTCCTTTTTCGGTGAGTGTCTTAGCCACGAGATCATAACTCGCACTTGCCACCATGACACCCGTTGCCATATTATCGATCCAGATCGAGGTGTATTCTTTCTTCAGGTTATCAAAACCGATAATCCCCCGGCCTTCGAAGGGCTGCTTCATCATGGTTCCGGTTGTGATCTGCTCGATAAAACGTCCGCCGAGAATCGATTTCACCTCATTGGCGCCGGTTGATTCCTCCGCTGGAGCGTCAGGCGACATCCACCACTTGAGCGAATATTCCCAGCTTCCCACAAAATGATCTAAAACTTTATGATTTTCATTCGGGGTGGAATACTCTTTCATTTTGGCCATCATGGCCTCATCCATTCCGGGAGCTGACGGCATCTGAACTTCTGCAGCCTTTGGGGCGGGATCTTGTGCGAGCACAGGCATAGCTAAAGCAGCTATTCCCACAAAACCTAAAGCAACGACAATGTTCTTAAAACTTTTGATCATCATGATTTTCCTCCTATTTGTTTTGAATTAATAATAAAATTAATCTTCGATCGGCGCAACCGAAGCCTCGGCGATTCCTTGCTGGGCCATCCGAAGAAATTCCTTTTCCGCTCATCCAGAGTCAAGGTAAGCATGAATAGAAACAATGCGGCTCCTTTTACTCCCCAAAACACGTCCCCATCGAGCGGGCGCTCTGAATGAGCGGGTGATCCGGCGGCACAAGCCGAGGCCCCTTGGCGACATCGCGCAGAGGCACACTAATCAATTCATTTCCTTTCACCGCGACCATACACCCGAATTCCTTTTTCAAAATCATATCCACCGCCCGCGTTCCCAGCTGAGTTGCTAGAATCCGGTCAAACGACGATGGAGTCCCTCCTCGCTGCAGATGACCCATCACCACACATCGAACTTCCATGCCGGTTAATTTTTCAATCTGTTCACCCAGCATAAAACCAACCCCGCCTAAACGAGCCGGGTCGGTGCTTTCTTTCACAATCTTTTTGACGACCTGCTCGCCACCCCGTGGACGCGCTCCCTCGGCAACGACCACAATACTGAAACGCTTTCCCACGCGGCCGCGTTCTTTGACCTTCTCAATAATAGCATCGATGGCATAAGGAATTTCTGGAATCAAAACAATATCGCCGCCGCCGGCGATCCCCGCATAAAGCGCAATCCAGCCCGCGTGACGACCCATCACCTCGACGATCATCACCCGGTGATGCGATTGGGCGGTTGTGTGCAGACGGTCAATTCCCTCGGTCACAATATCGACTGCGGTATCAAAACCGAAACTCACCTCGGTGCATTGAATGTCATTGTCGATCGTCTTGGGCACGCCCACAACCGGGATGCCGTCATCAAAAAGTTTTTGGGCGGTGCATAAAGTCCCATCGCCGCCAATGCAAACCAAAGCGTCGGCATTCAGTTTCTTAAAATTAGAAATGACCTGTTTCGAAATATCCTGAAATTCCATTTTATCGTTTTCCCAGATGGCATAACGATAAGGATTAGAAACATTGGACGTGCCCAAAATGGTCCCGCCCTGCGGAAGAATCCCGGAGACCTCGTGATTTTCTAATTTTTTGTAACGATTCTCGATCAAACCTTCATACCCGTCTTCAATGCCGATCACCTCCCAGTCATGATCGTGGATGGCCTTTTTAGTGACCGCTCGGATAACGGCGTTTAAGCCAGGACAATCACCGCCGCTGGTTAAAATCGCGATACGTTTTTTCTCTGACATCATTCACCCCTTTCAAAATCAATAAACCCTTTTTCCGGTTCCAATCGCACCAGCCGCACACGCACCTTTTGACCGACCTCCATTCCTTTTTCTCCTTGGACAATCCGGCCCTCAACCGGCGGGGACAAAAGCCGCGCGTACGTTCCTTTTTCGGAAGCGCCGGTCACAATCGCCGAAAAAACTTCTCCCACGCGGTTACGAAGCAACACACACGCGGCGACTTTACGCATGAAGCGTTCAACTTTTTTAGAAGCTTTATCACGCTCCGTGCACCACTGTGCAAGACTATTGAGTTCTATTTTTGCATAAGGAGTTTTTTCTTTGGAAAGAACCGCCTTCAAAAGCCGTTGAATGACCAAATCCACATACCGACGATTGGGTGCGGTCGAATGCGTGTAGTCCGCAACCGCCAATCCGAAATGGCCCGGCGTCGATTTGCTCCCCTCGGCCAATACATATTCGCCGGGGCCCAGCAATTTTACAATCGTGAGTGAAAGATCCGGGAAATGGTCGGGATCAACGCTTTGGCGTTTCGAAAGAAAATCCGAAAGCGCGCGAGGATCTGGTTCGGGAGGAAGGCTTTCTCCGAGGGAAGAGGCGATCTGGGTGATTTTCATCCAGCGCTCGGGGGTACGGACGATCCGCTGAATCATTGGTGAGCCTTTTTTTCCAAGAAACCAAACCATGGTCCCGTTGGCGGCGATCATGAAATTTTCAATGATCATCCGGGCTTGATTTTTTTTCTTGACGACCAGATCAACGACCTCATTTTCTTTCACAACCGGCGAGGCTTCGATCGTTTCCAGCTCCAGCGCGCCGTTATCAGTTCTAAATTTATGTAGCCGCTTCGAAGCTTCCTCTTGAAGACGAAGCTGTTCTTCCAATCCCTCGATGGTTTTCACCTGCTCAGGAATCGGCCCCTTGCCCTCCAGCCAGTCTCCAACGGACTCATAAACCAATTTTGCTTTGTTGAGGACAACCGCGCGGTAAACATCGTTAAAACGGATGCTGCCATCGGGAAGAACAAAGAAATCAATCACGACCGCCAAACGTTCTTCATCCTGTTTAAGCGACGAGAGATCCCAAGACAGACGCTGGGGAAGCATGGGAAAGGTTTCAACGCCGGTATAAACAGACGTGCCATTGTGCGAAGCGTGACGGTCGCAAAAAGAACCTTTCGCGACGTATTCATCGACATCCGCGATCGCCACCATAATCCGGATTTCGCTGTTGGGAAGGCGTTCACAATATTCCAACTGATCCAGGTCCATCGATTCCGCGTTATCAATCGACGACCACAAAAACGAACCCAGATCTCGGGCGTTTTCTTCTTTAGAAGAAAACGCCCCGGAAGCACCCAAGTCCTTCAGCGATTGGACTTCTTCCAGCACCCTCACCGGGAAATACGGCTCGAACCCGTAGCGCGTCATGGCCTGACGGGCGATTGCGTGCATATCAATCATAGGAAAATTTTTCATTAGATTCTAAAGCTCATCTCAAAACTGTCACCCCCGAATGTTTCTATCGGGGGTCTAATTATAGGATCGTCTGAATTCCCGACTAAAGCGTTCGGGAATGACAGATTTCTCGAGGTTTTAGAATAGCTTCTAAAAAAGAATCGCCCGCACTCGAAGCGGCGATGGAAATTTTTCAAAAACCTCTTTCTTGATTTTCACCATGTTCAATGAAACCTTCTGAAAATCAACGGACTGATCATTCATGGTCAAAGATTTGATTTGGTATTCGCCGTAATCGAGTCTCTTTTCGTTAAGGTAGGTGAGCGCGATTCTTTTCCCGGCGAAAGAACATTGGACAGCTGCCTTCAATTCCCGGTCAAATTCTTCCTTTAAAAGTTTGGGAGACAAGATCAAGTTGCCGTCTTCTCCTCTCAGGCCAAACACTTGAGTCAATTGCGTTAAGATCAACCAACTGGCGGAACCCGTCAAGTAATGATACATTCCTCGTCCCAGAGAATCGAAATATTCCGGCACGCCGGGATAGATCTTGCTTTTTTGCGTATCCATGCACATGCGATAAATCGATTGAAGAACCTCGCGGCCTTGTTTCACAAAACCTCTTTTGTACAGCGCATAGGCGTACATCACATTCATGTGGCTGAAAAAGGCACCGTTTTCTTTCGTGCCGTACGCAAAACCAAAGGCGCGTCCGAGGGAAAGATAATGATCCAAGCCGAAATCGGTATTGAGACGATAACCTTGGAGTTTTTGGTCTTTAAGAAATTGGCTTACGCTTCGAATGATTTCAGGAATTTCTTCGTCGGTCGCCAGGCCGCTCATGATGGGAAAAACCTGTCCCATTAAGGTCATCCAGACCCGCCCGTCTTTACGGCCTTCCACTCTTTTTCCTTCATTATCATAATAGCCGTTAAACCAGTGAAAAGTTTGATTGCCCTCTTGGACGCTCAGCCATTCTTTTTTTCGAATCTGTTGAAAAATCCACCGGCCTTTTTTGCGTAAATCCGAAACAAGGGCTTTGATGTCCACGTCCGCTTTCACGCCGCTGATTTCGGGCTGAACCGCTTTAAAATATTTTTTAAATAAAAGCGTCTTTTTCTCCTCGACGTTTTGATAACGACACGTTTTGGAGGAAAGAGTATCCAGTAGAATCAAAAATTCTTTAGCCAGCTTGATTTTGCGAATTCCCTTCTTGCGTGATAACTCCAACAAAAGATCCGCGATCGCCAAAAGATTTCCGCCGTAAAAACTCATGAACGCCACACTTTCCCCACGGGCAAAGGCCATATCCAGCCCGTCGTTCCAATCCGCGCTCTCTAATCGGATCATATTATGTTCGCCGACGTTAAAGAATTGGACCAGATGCTGAGCCAAGATGTGTTCGAGGATTGTTCCCGTATAAATTTTTCCTTTTTTGGTTTTAAGTTTTTGACCGTAAGCAGGAGTCCAGGCAAGGTCTTTTTGGAAGGTGCGTGAGAGTTGCCAATCGCGGAAATAAGAATTCTCCTCAAGGAGGATATCATAATCTCCGGTTTGGTCGATATAAAGCGCGGTTGTTAAAAAAGGCCAAAGGCCATGATCCATCCACACACGGGTGATGGAATTTCGATCCGCGATAAATTCTCCGGGCGAAGCGCCGATGATCGTGGCATTGCTTCCGTCGATACGGACCCCGGCAAAATGATGAATCAAGTCTTCGCGCACACCCCCCTGCTCAATCAAAATCAAGGACAACAGATCCTGCCACAAATCCCGCCAACCTTTGCCGCCTTTGCCATAATCGTGATCCGGTAAAAAAGAATTACCGAAAATCCGTCGTAAAACCGGCTGAATCGAAACCCACCTGAGCCACGCGTTAAAATCGGAATCAGCACTCTTAAATTCAATCGCCTGCGATTTTTTTTGCCAGAATGCCTGATTGAGCGAGAGCGCCTCAATAAATTTTTCCGGCGAGTTAAATCGCATAAAAATTTTTTGAGGCGCTCCACGCGATTCAGACGCCGCTGGCGCTGTTTCAATTCCAAAAATCAAAAAATATTCCCGTATCTCCCCGGGCTTAAGATGATCATCTTTAAACCGCAAAGCCCCCACCGCCTCTTTTCCATCGAGACTTTCCTTCTCTAGTAATTGCGGCCTCCAATTTTTGAAAACAGCCTCCGGGGAAAAGCTGTGACCGCCCTCGCCATAAAAACCTTCCGCAGTTGGAAAACTTCCAATGGGTAATTCCCCTTGATCTGAAATTCCAAAAACATAATAACCACTATGGTTGATTGAATGCCCTTCTTCGTTAAAAAACATCGTGGGCACAACCAAAACACCTTCGGGAAGCTGTTGGATACGCTGCAACAAAGAGGTCACGTGTTCGTGATCGTGTTTGTTGGCCAGTGCCCGGCCGAAAATGGGAATCGCGGCCGTCGGGGTAAATGTCACGGGATGATCAGAAATGTTTTTCACCGAAACGCGCATGAGTTCAACGGTTTCGCCGGTTGTGGGAACAAAATTCAAAACAGTCATCTCGAGGCCCGTCTTCGGAAAGATCCGTGTGACTTTGTGCCACAATTGCCCTGCTTCAACGCGGGCTTCGACTTCTGAACAATCATCAGTCAATGAAAAAATCTGTCCATTTTCTAAGTAAACAAAAAAATTACGAACATTCCCTCTTAAATCTTCGCGGGAAAAAGGGTTGGTCAGAAAATAATTTTTATCGATTTTAATGTCACCGCTTAAGAAGGGGGTGATGGAGGATTTGAGGGCTTTTGAGTCAGTTCCGCACAAGGGAAAATAAATCAGCCGCATGGCCACGGCCTCTTTTGAGGTAAAACTAACCCCATCATCGGGTAAGTAGTTGTAAAGCGGATGGTCTGTCGGCATTGATGTTTGGAAAGAAGAACCTCGTGGTAAAAGCCACGAGGTTCTTCGATACTTCCTAATGCTTTAGTGATTAATACGCGGCTTTCGGCATAGGAGCGGCCTTGGGCATTGGAGCCACTTCCTTATTTTCAGAGCCTTCCTTCTTTTCCATTTCTTCATACTTCGCATCTAACCCTTGGACATACTTTTCAGGATCGGCAAGAAATGCCTTTTTGTGTTCTTCGTTCTCAAATTTATAGACCTTTCCTTTATATTCAGTCATAAACTCATCTTTGCCTTCCCCATGCATCCCAGCCATCATACACACCGGACAATCCCCATCGATTGCAACTTCCGGTTTTTTCATATCAGCCATATTTCCCTTCATATCCATCGATTTGCTTTCCATTTTCATCATAGGACTGCCTTCGTCAGCGGCCTTAACATCGAACGGCCGAGAAAGAACAAATCCTAACAAAAACAATGAAGCCATGAAAACTATTCTTACCTTTTTCATCTTAATCTCCTTTACGTTGATGCTTAATATATTCGCAAAAATTAACCATCTCTATATTTAAAAGTCTATCTCGTTTAGTCTCCTCCTTTCTTAAGAATATAACTCGCTTTTTAACCTCTAAAAAAATTTATATTTAACCAACCGTACCCGAAAAACTCAGTTAAAATACCACAGATTTCCCGCTGGGGAAAGGGAAAAGTATTCAAGTTTAACAAACCTATGGTAGCATATCTTTCTATGGTTTACCGACCTACCCACCATTCATTTGCCGCGCTGAAGTTTCCGGAAATCCGTTACTTCATTGGCTCAATCGCTTTCTTTACTCTGGCCAACCGGGCTTTGGCGGTGATTATTGGATTTCAAATTTACAAATTAACTCACAGCGCGCTGGCCTTAGGAATCCTCGGACTCGTTGAGGCGATCCCGGCTATTTCGTTATCGCTTTTTGGCGGATATACAGCGGATCGCTATGAACGACGAGGAATTCTTCTGATCACCAGGGCGGTTTCGGTTGTGTGCGCCTTGCTTCTAGCGTTCATCTCTTTTAACCCCAACACTCATAATGTCGTTGAACTTTACGCCGTCATTTTCTTGGCCGGAATTGCCCGCGGGTTTTCGGATCCGGCCACAACCGCCTTCGAAGCCCAGGTGGTTCCCAAGGAATTAATTCTTAATGCCTCGTCGTGGATCGGCAGCACGTGGCTGTCGTGTTCGGTCATTGGACCGGCGCTCGTGGGATTTACGTATGATCTTTTTGGAACCGCCAGAACTTATCTGATTCTAGCCAGCGTCTTTGGTTTGTCCTGGCTTTGTACCGCGGTCATTTCACGCAAACCAAAACCGATGATTCCCGAGGGAGAATCTATTTTCAAAAGTATTTCGATTGGTTTGAAATATGTTTTCAAAGAACCGATTCTCATTGGTTCAATGTCGCTGGATTTATTTGCCGTGCTTTTTGGGGGAGTGATCGCGCTTTTACCAATTTTTGCAACCGACATCCTTCATGTCGGGGCCAAGGGTTTGGGGATTTTGAATGCCGCGCCGGCAGCGGGCTCTCTTTTAATTATGCTTTACTCAACACGTCATCCACCCGTCCGGCACGCGGGAAGAAATCTTATTTTGTGCGTGGCCGGCTTTGGGGTGAGCATCCTGATTTTTGCTTTCTCCAAAAATTTTATTCTCTCGCTTGCGGCTTTAACCTTAAGTGGAATTTTTGACGGTGTCAGCACAGTGATCCGGCGTTTGATCGTTCGGCTTTTGTCTCCGGATCATCTGCGCGGACGGATCTCAGCGGTAAGTTGGATTTTTATTGGGGCTTCGAATGAAATCGGCGCCTTTGAAAGCGGACTTCTCGCCCATTTCATCGGCGCGATCCCCTGTGTGTGGGTCGGCGGCGTCATTACACTTTTGGTCGTGGCCGTGACAGCCGTTAAGGCACCTCAACTGCGAAGGTTAAATCTTGAGGCGAGAAATGTCTAAACAATTCCTACGAAGCCCAACATCATTCCCATAAAAGTAGTACCTATAAATAGGTGAACTGCGAAAAGTAGGCTATAATTTAATTTTTCGTAATCTCAAAGAGTTTCCGATGACGTTGACTGAACTAAATGCCATCGCAGCTCCGGCGATCATTGGGCTCAATAAAATTCCGAAGATGGGGTACAAAATTCCAGCAGCAATGGGAACGCCAAGAATATTGTAAATAAAAGCAAAGAATAGATTCTGTCGGATATTTCTCATAACAGCCCGACTTAACCGCAAAGTTTTCACAATACCATTAAGATCTCCCTTAACCAATGTTATGCCCGCGCTTTCAATGGCGACATCCGTTCCTGTTCCCATCGCAACACCGACTTCGGCTTGCGCTAAAGCGGGGGGCATCATTAATACCATCGCCCGCCATCATGACAATCGCCCCTTGGCTTTTAAATTGTTTGACAATCTCTTGTTTACTTTTCGGCTCTAACTCTGTACGGACATCGTCGATTTCTAAATCCTTAGCGATCACCTCAGCGGTTTTGTGATTATCACCGGTCAGCATAATTATTTTTATCTTCATGTCATGAAGAGCACGAATAGCTTCGGGAGTGGTTTTTTTAACCGGATCAGAAATGCCAAGAATACCAATCACCTCTCCTTCGACAGCCACCCAAACAACCGTCTGCGCCTTAGCTTGTAATTGCATAGATTCATTCTTCAAATCTTCAGGAAGGGTGATCCTCTCTTCTTCGAGAAATTTTTGTTTTCCTAAAATAATTCTCTGCCCGTTCAACTTTCCTTTAATTCCGCCTCCGGTGACCGATCCAAAATCTTGCACAGATTCTATCTTGGCATTTTTCTCTTTTGCATAATCGATGACAGCCCTTGCCAAAGGATGTTCACTGCTTTGTTCTATAGATGCTGCCATGCTTATAAGTTGTTGTTGATTCCAATTTTGATTCGGAATACACGCCGTGACTTTTGGTTTCCCTTCTGTGAGCGTTCCCGTTTTATCGGTTAGAAGATGTGTTATTTTCTCAGACTTCTCAATCGCTTCCGCATTTTTGATCAGAATCCCTGCCTGCGCACCTCGACCAACGCCAACCATAATGGACATCGGTGTTGCCAATCCTAAAGCGCATGGACAAGCAATAATTAAAACAGCAATAGCATTGACAATGGCATAAGCTAACCTCGGTTCCGGTCCCCAATTCATCCAAATAATAAAAGTGTTGACGGAAACTAAGACCACAATCGGAACAAAATAACCAGAGATCGTGTCGGCTAGTTTTTGAATCGGTGCGCGGCTGCGTTGGGCTTCCGCCACCATGTGGACGATTTGGGAAAGCAAGGTTTCTGCCCCGACTTTCTCCGTTTTCATAATAAAAGTTCCGGTTTGATTGACGGTTGCGCCAATCACGCGATCACCGACATTTTTCTCAACGGGCATAGGTTCACCGGAAATCATGGATTCATCGACGCTACTCTTACCTTCGATAATAATGCCGTCAAGAGGAATTTTTTCTCCCGGACGGACGCGCAAGATATCTTCTTTTTGAACAGAATCAATCGGAATCTCTTCTTCAACACCATTTTGAATTCTGTGCGCATCCTTGGCGGCCAATCCCAGAAGAGATTTAATGGCTTGGCCTGTCTGACTTCGTGCCTTGGCCTCCAACAACTGTCCCAAAATAATTAAAACGGTAATGACCGATGCGGCTTCAAAATAAAGATCAATCTTTCCCATCTTTTTCAATGACTCAGGAAAAATCTGAGGAAATAAAGTTGCCACCATGCTGTAACCATAGGCTGCTCCAACACCGAGGGCGATCAGCGTAAACATATTCAAACTTCTATTGACCAAGGACTGCCAACCTTTGGCAAAAAACATACCTCCCGTCCATAAAACGATTGGCGTGGCCAAAATAAATTGTATAAAAGGAATAAAACGCTGAGGAATGAACGATTGAATATTAATGGCCGGAATCATCTCGCCGAAAACTAATAAGACGAGAGGAATTGTAAGCACAAGACCTATCCAGAATTTTTGTGACAAAGAATGAAGGAGTTTCTGTTCTTCACTGTCTTCCCCGCCTGCGCAGAGAGGTTCCAAATGCATACCGCATTTCGGACAATCTCCGGGCTGATCCTGCCTGATTTCCGGATGCATCGGGCAGGTATAAATGACCCCTCTGGGAATTTCTGGATGAGGGGTCAAAGAATCCTGGCTTTTATTTTTAGCTTTATTTTTCTCCAGGAATGTCTTCTTACAGTGATCGCTACAGAAATAATGGACAGAGCCATTATCTTTAAGGACAATGGCTCTGTCTTCTTCTTTTACATTCATTCCACAAATCGAATCAACGGCCATAAATTTCCTCTATTTATTTTCCGGATGATGGCTGGCATGCTCATCGGCTGATGTTGGTTTGCTAGCATTGCCCATCATCGGAGACATGCTTTTCATGTTCTCCATCATCTTCTGCATGCCTTCCATATCCATCTTCAACTCAACTTCCTTAACGACGTTTAAATCTTTATCGTATTTTGTAAGTTTATTGCCCGTGGCCACAATAATTCCTCCATCGCTGGTAGCCACGAAGGATTTTTGCATCATCGATTGCATCATGGGACCCATTCCCATCATACCCATCATTTTACCACCCATCATGCCGCCCTTGTCCATCATATCGCCCTTCATCATGCCACCACCCATCATTCCCATACCTTTATCACCCATCATGTCTTTGTCCATTTGGGCCAAGGCCAACCCTGAGACGGTTAAAACTAAAACTGCTGTAACTGCTACGATACTCTTTTTCATACAACACCCCTTTCTTTTTTTAAATCACCTAATGATTCTAACTTGACTTCCGGATGCATTGGTCAAACATAAATAACTGGCATATTACTTTTCCCCTTTTTCTCCATCTCGATGAACCGATTCCGCAACAGTCCCGGGCGGATTTTTATACCATCCCGAATTTTTTAATTCTTCGTTGGTATTTCTTACTTTTAGGATGGTAAACATTCCTCCCATACCGATGGGCCCGAATTGTCCTTGACCATCCATCATCCGCAATGTATTCTCAGGCCCCTTCATATTCATTTGCGTCATTTCATCCATTCCGTTTTCTCCCATCGCCATATACCCCGGGACAAGCGTTCGAACATTATCCTTTACATCGTCTTGGTTGACGCCAATCATATTAGGAACCTCATGTCCCATCGCATTCATCGGATGATGACGACGGTGACAATGGACAGGCCAGTCCCCCGGGGTATTTGCAACAAATTCAATTGTTCTCGTCTGACCTGGAAAAACCACAATGGTTGTTTCCGGAAACTGAGCTGATTCTGGAATATCGCCACCATCTGTAGCCACAACTTTAAAATTCAAACCATGAATGTGAATAGGATGAGATTCTTGACCCACATTGCCAAAACGGATACGTACTCTATCCCCTGTCTTAACAACTAAAGGTGCTGTCCCGGGAAAAGCCCTACTGTTAAAAGTAAAAATATTAAAATCTGTCATGATATTTGGATTTGGTGTAGATGTTCCTGGTTCAACGAACCATTCATTTAAAAAAATGGCAAAATCTCGATCAATCTTATAGGGTTCCTTCTTGGGGTGAATAATAAAAAATCCCATGGTTCCCAAACCCATTTGAACCATTTCATCACCGTGCGAGTGATACATAAAAGTGCCGTGCTGTTTTAAGGTGAATTCATATTTGAAAGTCTCGCCGGGCTGAATCCCTTTTTGAGTTAAACCCGAAACACCATCCATTCCATTCGGTAAAAAAATTCCATGCCAATGAACAGCGGTTTGCTCAGGCAATTTATTGGTCACAAAAATTCTTACCCGATCTCCTTCAATCGCTTCAATGGTCGGCCCCGGCGTCTGGCCGTTATAACACCACGCATTGATGGTCATTCCCGGAGCAATTTCGTGTTTACATGGCCCGACAGTTATATAAAAAACTTTCGCTCCGTCCTCAGCCATTGTCCAGGGCATCGTGCTCCCATTAGGCGTCACAACGGGCGTAAAGGGAAGTTTTTGAGTAGCAATTCTTTCTGAGTTGACTTCACTATATACATAGGACTGATTCAAAAAAATACTTAAAGTCAACATAGTTATAAAACGTGTTAAAAAATAAACTCTCATTATGTACCTCCATGATGATGCTCATGTTCCATCGGAAGCGTAACGCCAGTGGCGTGTTCAAGTTCCGTCCGCGCAATCCAATAATCACGCAAGGCCATGATGTAATCACGCTCTGTATTAATTTCTTCCTGTTTGGCTCGCAGCAAATCATAAACTCCTTTAAGCATATAGTTATAATGGGATAGGGTTTGCTTCAAAATCTCCTGCCGAACAGGAATGGCCTTCGTATAAGTTTCAACCATTGCTTTATCAGAAGTTAATTGATTATAAGCAAGACGTACCTCTAAACGCACTTGCGCTTCCAATGCCTCCAATTGTTTTTTTCCAGCCTCAATTTGCGATTGAGCGCGAAGTCTATCGGCCTGCTTACGATCAAATACAGGCACTTGGGTCTCAAATGCCGGGCCTTTGAGCTTCTCACCGCTTGATTCTTTTTCCCAATTAAAGCCTCCTTCGACTGACGGAATAACGCCTAAACGCGCCATCGTCAGAGATTGCTCAAAAGCTTTAATTTCCTGACGCTTCATAGCTAAATCAATTCGATTGGATATCGCTTTTTCCTCTAGCTCATTTAAAGATAATTCCTCCGATGGTAAATCCGGCAGACTTTCTTGAGATAGCCATTCGAGTTCACTATTGGTCAGCCCCAAAAGATTTCGCAATTGTTGGACAGCAACATTAGCTTCAAATTTGCTACGCTGTAAATCAATTTTTGCCTGATAATAAATTCCCTTTTGTTGTTCCATATCTAAATCATTAATGTTCCCGGCTTGTTTTTGCCGATCAGCTAATTCCAAAGCGGTTTCTTCCGCTTTAAAATGTTCTTGTCGCATGGAAAGCACATGGCTACTCGCTTGCCATGTGTAAAATCCGATGCGTACTTTCTCTATAAAACCAACGATGTTTTTGGCTAATTCATATTGCGCCTGTTTAAATTGAGTATCGGCCAACCTTTTACGTAACGGCCAAAAGAGTAAATCCATAATATCTTGTTTGACTTCAAACTCTGTATTCGTTTTGCTGTCTGCCTCATTGGATTTACGAATAAATCCAGAGAGTTTGGGATTATGCAACAATCCCGCCTGAATCATATCAGCCTGCGATATCCCCAGACCGGACATCGCTGCCTTGATGGAAGGGTTATTTAAAATCGCAATCCTGACCGCGCTATCAACCGTGAGAGATTCCTGAAGGATTGATTGAGTTTCTCTTTTAGTATCTGCCTCACTTAATTGATTAAAATCACTGACGCCTGTCTGATCCTTAACCAGATTATTAATTTGTTTTAGGTTTGACTTGGTCGATGCCGAAGCACAGCCTGACAACAAGGTTAAACTTATAAAGCATACGAAAGTAACCCATCGATTGTTCATCATTTGACCTTCCTTTATTGTTCTACACCGACGCCGTATTCATAAACCATGCGTCCGCCGTTATACCCGGTAATAGATACAAAAATGACGCTCAGCAAAGCAAAGAGAAAAAATGTTGTTCTAAAAGCTTTCGCATTTTTCTTCTTAACGATCCAAAGAATCGGCAAGCTTATGAAAGATGTACTCATCGTTAATAAAGCAAAAGTCTTGTGCAGATTCAGTACCGGATGGTGGAGATGTAAATGTTCTGCCTCGGATAAGCCAGTTAATACCACTAATGGTGTGACTAAAGTGGCCAGAACATACATATGAACGGCGGTTCGGTGTAAATTTTCTTTCTTTAAAAACAAACTCAATACATCCAATCCCATAGCACTTATAAAAAGCGCTATGGGGAAATGGACACTTCGAGGATGCATTCCTTGGATATATAAAGCTGACAGTATGTCCATAAACACATCCTTTTTTATTTACTCTCGCCTTCTTTCATTTTTTTCTCTTTGGCTACTTCATCTTCAGCGATTTTGCTGTATTTTCCCGGATTCTTTTTGAAATCCTTGACACACATTTTACAGCAAAGGTTATATATCTTTCCGTTATATTCATATTTAACTGGTTCATCACCCATAGCACCTTTTTCACCGGGAGCTGGGATTTTATCACCGCTGACAGGGCAAATTTTGTTGCCCACTTCCACAGCCTTAGTTGACTTTGAATCCGCTTGTCCTTTGGCCATATTATCATCGTCCATCATAGTTCCATTAGACATTTGATGTTCATGGCCTTCATGAGCCAAAACATAGTTGGAATAAAACAAGGACAAAATAGCTACTAAAATTAAAACAATTAATTTTGATTTCATGGTTAACTCCTTTCAAACAATGTATTGTTTTTTAAATAGGTAAACGAAGACCAACGAGTTTTCGATAAAAAACTCAAGGAAGAATTTTTGACGAAGATTAAATGCGAAGATTAGAGAATTGCAAATAAAGCGGTGTGGAAGAAAACTTCCGGATGGGTGGACCGTGAAGAGCAGAAGATGAAAAAGAAGTTAAAATAAAAGAGAAAGATTTAGCAATCGTAAAACTTTTTTGTAGGGATTGAAAATTATTTGAAATACTGATATCAAGCTTTGGAATATTTCGATTGGTAACAATCTTTTCACAATTGCATTTGTGGGAATCAGCCAAAGTGGATAATTGAACCCCGAGGCCGCAATGTTCAGAAACGGATTGATGACAATGATGAGAGGAAGAATTTGAATGATGACATGAATCAGCCAACGCCGCTCTTTCACAACAACAAAAAAATCCTGTTGTGAAAAAAACAGTTATGGCAAGAAAAACAATTATGGTTTTTCTTATTACAGTCATCACTTTATATCTTAACAAAAATGGTTTTAATTATCAAATATAATAATCAAAGGGTAGTGGGTCGGGGGGTATCATCACACTTTTAGTCGTGGCTGTGACGGCCGTTAAAGCACCTCAACTGCGAAGGTTAAATCTTGAGAAATAGAATGCGCCCGGGCCGATTCGAACGGCCGACGCCGGCCTTAGGAGAGCCGCGCTCTATCCAATCTGAGCTACGGGCGCATATTACCTCAATATTTTTATCGCTTCCTATACCGCTCCAACTGCAGCAAATATTCTTTGGGAACATCCCATCCCAGGACTCTCGCCTCATCACAATACTTGATCGCCTGCTCATAATTTTTTTCTCGGGAATACAAAATCGACAGGTTAACAAACGCGTTCACATGACCAGGATTGATCTCGACGGTCTTTAAACAAGAATCGATGGCCTTGGCATTCAGATTTAAACCGGCATATACATTCCCTAAATTATAATACGCCTCCGCGTCATCGGGTTTGAGTTGTACGGTCTTTTGATAATTTTCAATGGCCTTTTGAGCCTGACCCTTCAATTCATAAATAAATCCCAGCTGAAAATATGCTTGCGCCGCCCTCGGATTGATCCTAATCGCTTTTTCATAAAACTCAATCGCCTTAGGATAATTTTCCAGACGGCTATACACAGCCCCTAAATTCAAATGGGCATAGAAATCCCGGGGACTGATCCCCAAAACTTTCTCAAACAAAAGCATAGCTTCCTTCAACTGCCCTAACTGACCATACGTATTGCCTAAATTATTCAAGGCATTAATATAATTGGGATTGATGTCGAGCGCCATTTCATAGGCGGATTTGGCGCTTTGGTAATCCTTAAACTCCTGATAAACGTCACCGAGATTCGCATAAAAGACTTCGCTTTCCCGGTTTAATCGCGCCAGGTTTCTAAAACCCTCCATAATTTTATCGCGGGCTTGGATATAAACCGTGTTCGCCTTATCTTTCTGAATGGCCTCCGTCAAAGACTTGATCACATTGATATAAAGATCGGGATTTTCCGGATCTATTTGAATCGTTTGGTTATAAGCCGAAATTGCTTTTTCGGGATCGTTTTCCTCCTGATACAATTTCCCCAAATTGAAATAGGTATCTTTATCTCGAGGGTTGAGTTCTAAAACTTTATTGTAAAGCCCCAGCGCCAGCCCCATCTCTCCCACACTTTGGTAAAGCTTGGCCAAGTTATAATAGGCATCGGTGTATTTTGGATTTAGGTTAATGGCTTTCTTGTACAAATGGATGATGAATTCCATTTTATTAACAATGGCATCGGGGTTCTTCAGCGCATTGTCCGTTAACCCTTGCCGCTTCAATTCCAGAATTGTGCGATATTGTTTCTGGATACCCTCAAAGGCTGGAGTATTGCCGTACGCATTGGCTAAATTATTTAAAGCAATAGGTTCGTTGGGATTGAATAAAAGCTGATACTGCCATAAAGTAAAAGGGTTTTGCCAAATCCGGCACTGGATGAATGTCCTGAATGAAAGAATACCAACCATCACAATTAATCCGGCCATTAATCCGAATTTCACTCTTTGCATCTGTTGATCATTGGAGCGGCGCATCTTTTCCCACCCAACCCCTGCTAAAAGACAAAAACCGACGCTGGGCAGATACATAAAACGGTCGGCCACCACATTAATATCAACGGTCTCATCGAATCTTAAAAGGAAAAAGATAGAAAAAAAGTAAAATAAAACCGCAAAGATCAACCACCGCTGGTGGCGAAATCGAACGCTTAAAGCAACGAATAAAATAAAGAAAATCCCTGCGAACAAATACTCTGGATTAAACAGGCTGATCGGTTGAGGCAAATGATAAATAGGCAGCAAAACCCCGGGGAAAATAAACTGGCGTAGATAAAACACAAATGTCCAGATCCAGACAAGGATTCCCTGCGCAATACCATTTCCCGGAACCCGCATATTCTCTTGATAAGTCAACCACGCCAAAATCCCTAAAATAAGGAAATAGGGGATCTTCTCTAACAAAACGGCCTTGTTCATTTTCCGTCGATAAAACCAATCGCACAAAAGAAGAACGAGCGGAAGACTGACCGCCATGGGTTTGGCCAGCATACTCAAAATTCCAGCCATGAGAGAACAAAAATAAAAGACCTTCCCTCTGGTCTTCAGATATTTCCAATAACTCAAGAGCGCCAACATATAAAAAACGGAGTAAAGAACATCCTTGCGCTCCGTCACCCAAACTACCGATTCAACATGCATGGGATGAAGGCCGAACAAAAGCGCGGCGATTGTAGCCCCATTCATTGTCAATCCTAGTCGAATGGCCCAAAAGAAAATCAAACCCGTGATCAATAAATGCAGGATCAAATTGTCTAAATGATAAATAAACGGCTTGTATCCAAAGTGTCGATATTCGAGGGCAAAAGAAAGACTTGTCAGCGGGATGTACGTTTTATTGATTTTTTCCTGAAAGATTTTTTTGAGATGCTCGGTATCCAAAAAATGGATGCTCTGATTTTCCACCAGATGGGGTTCATCATCCCAATTTACAAATTGATTGTTTAAAGAAGGGAAATAAGCGATGAAAACAATCAGCAGGGTTCCCAAGAGAATAAACCATTTCTTTTTTTGCTGGCCCAAGAAAGCCATAAATTCAGTTCTCCTTAGAATTAACTAGTTCACGGAAGGTAACAACAAAAGACGAGGATTATAAAAATTAATATTTGATGACAGAATAGATGGGATAATCTTTCAACTTGTCTTTCCCTTTTAAAAATCTTAATTCAACGAGGAAGGCGAGTCCAACGATCGTAGCTTTTTGACCTTTGAGCAATTCCGTGACTGCTTTGACCGTGCCGCCGGTGGCCAAAAGGTCATCCACGACCAGGACACGGCTGCCGGGATGAACGGCATCTTCGTGGACCTCGAGGGTATCGGTTCCGTATTCCAACTGATAAGTGATGCTGTGGGTTTTATAGGGAAGCTTTCCTTTTTTTCGAACCGGAACAAAACCGGCGTGGAGTTTATAGGCCAGGGCTGCTCCAAAAATAAATCCGCGGGCCTCCACCCCGACTACAAAATCAATCTTTTCTTTCTTAAATTGATGACTCAGAAGATCAACGGACTTTCGAAACGCGTCTTTATTTCTCAAAAGGGTGGAAAGGTCTTTAAAGATAATCCCTTCCTTGGGAAAATTGGGGATGTCTCGAATACAATTTTTGAGTTCGGATTTTTTTATTTTGGTTGTCATGGGCTGTTTCCTTTTAATCTTTTCACTGATTGACGTTCAACTAATTCGGTGGGCAACAAAATTTTTACAGGGAGCTTGGCTTTCCCTTGGGTGACTTGAAAAAGATTTTCCACCCCCAAGCGCCCCATTTCAACCAGAGGCTGGCGCACTGTACTTAGGGCAATGGAACTGCTATGGATGATGGGATTGTCATCAAAACCAACAACCGATAAATCCTCGGGGATACGGATATTCTGGGTTCTCGCCGCCGCCATCAATTCCAGGGCCATCACGTCCGAGGCCACAAAAACGGCCGTTGGGCGGTCGGTTAATTTCAGAAGTTTCTCAGCGGCCTTTCGGGCTGGGGTACGCATAAATCCGCCATGGGTTATGTACGTCGATGGGCATTTGGTTACGGCCTCTTTATAACCATCCAAACGCATCAACCCCGCCTGCGTAGATAAATCTCCGGCAATGGTGGCAATCTTGGTATGACCTAATTTTTTTAAATACTCGATGACATCAAACGCCGCTTTTTTATTATCGACGGCAATCCAATTGATGGGTTCAAGCAAAACGTTATTCAAAATAATGCAGGGAATTCCACAGCGGATCGCTTTCTTAACGACACTCAGGTCGTTGTCGATATCGGCGAAAATGATTCCATCGATATACCGCGGATCGAGAAGCGTTGAATCCAGCCACCCGCGGTGGTCCTGGCGGTCGGTGATGTGCAGCAGAACATCGATTTTAAGCCGGCTGGCGGCGAGGCCCACACCTTTTAAAATTTCACCGGCAAAGAAGGCATGGAAGATATCTTCGAAACGGGGAACCACCAAAACAAAGGTCTGTTTTCTTTTTCTAATTCTCATCGCTCTTTGTTTTTTCTTTTTTTTTCATCAGCTTTCGAATCTTGCGGATCGTGGCATACTCCACCTGACGGATTCGCTCCCGCGAGACGCCAATCGTCAGGGCAATTTCCGCCAGGGTATGAGCATTGCCGTCGGTCAAACCAAAACGCATATCCAGGATCTTACGTTCCCGTTCCGTCAATAAATCAAGAAGCCCCATCGCCCGTTCTTTATTAAAAAACGTTTCCAGCTCCTCTTGTGGACTGGCCAGGTTTTGGTCTTCAATCATATCTTTCACTTGACCACCCCCGTCCTCTCCGATCGGAGCATCGAGGCTTGACATCTTGGCAATGCACTGATCAAGTTCCCGGACCTTTTCAACCGGAAGCTGCATTTTTTTGGCAACCTCTCCCATCTGGGGTCTGCGCCGTAATTTGTGCTGAAGTTTCTCAACCGCCTTCTTATACTTAAAAACTTCTTCATTCATATAAACCGGTACGCGGATCATCTTTCCCTGGTCAATGATCGCCCGGGAAATGCCCTGTTTGATCCACCAAGCGGCGTACGTCGAGAAACGAAATCCGCGCTCGGGATCAAATTTTTCGACCGCCTTCATCAGTCCGATGTTCCCCTCTTCAATAAGATCGATTAAAGGAACTCCCAGATTACTGTATTTTTTGGCGATACTGATGACGAGCCGCAAATTAGACCGGATCATGATATTCCGCGCCTCAACATCTCCTTTTTGGACCCGACGGGAAAATTCAATTTCTTTCTCGGCGGTCAAAAGCGGGATCGGACGGATATCTTTAAGATAAGCTTTGATGGGATCCATAATATCGAATTACGTTATTTTTTCCATTTCTTGATTGGTGAATTCAACGTCGCCTGAGCCGCGGCCAGACGGGCAATCGGCACGCGGTACGGCGAACAGCTCACATAATTCATTCCTACTTTATGACAGAAATCAATCGAGGCCGGATCTCCTCCGTGCTCGCCGCAGATTCCGATCTTCAAATCCTTTTTGACCGAACGGCCTTTCGTGACCGCGATCGAAATCAATTGTCCGATTCCTTTAAGATCAATACTTTGGAATGGATCTTCGGGCAGAATTCCCTTCTGTAGATAATCCGGCAAAAATCCTCCGATATCATCTCGAGAGAAACCAAAACCCATCTGCGTCAAATCATTGGTCCCAAACGAAAAGAATTCGGCCTCAAGGGCAATCTCATCGGCAGTTAATGCCGCGCGAGGAACCTCAATCATGGTTCCGAAAAGATGCGGAATCCCTTTGACATTATATTTCAAACAAACTTCTCGGTAAACTTTTTGAGTAAGTTCAGCCTGGTCTTTAAGTTCATTAACGGAACAAATAACCGGAATCATAACTTCGGGAAAAATATTTTTTCCCTCTTTGGTCAGTTCGACCGCGGCCTCAAAAATCGCGCGCACCTGCATCTCAGTGACCTCGGGATAAGTGATTCCTAAACGCACACCGCGATGGCCCATCATCGGATTGCTTTCTCGTAGAGTCGCAGCTCTTTTTTCCAACTCTTCCAGCGCGATTCCCAAACTGTTGGCGAGCTCCTGCTGCTGGTCTTGGTGATGAGGAACGAATTCATGCAAAGGCGGATCCAAAAGACGGATCGTGACCGGATATCCGTGCATGGCATCGAGTGTCGCCTTAATATCTTTTTTCACATGAGGAAACAAATCCGCTAAAGCACGACGCCGCTCGGAAGAATCTTTAGAAAGAATCATCTTTCGCAATTTAAACAAAGGTTCTTCGGAATGTTTTCCATAGAACATGTGTTCTGTTCTAAAAAGTCCGATGCCCTCGGCGCCGAAAACGCGCGCTTTGGCGGCATCTTCGGGGGTATCGGCATTGGTGCGGATCTTTAAACTTCGGATAGAATCACAGATTTTCAAGAAATCATGAAACAGTTTATTTTCCTGCGCAGCGTCGATCATGGTGAGGCGGTAATGATAGAATTTTCCTTTGGTGCCGTTTAAGGTAATCCAATCGCCTTCTTTTAAGGTAAGGCCGCCGGCGTGCATCTGTTTTTTGGGAAGATCAATTTCCATCTCGGAACATCCGACAATACAGCATTTACCCCACCCGCGGGCAACGAGTGCCGCGTGAGACGTCATGCCGCCGCGAGCGGTTAAAATCGCCTCCGCCGCGCGCATCCCCTCGACGTCTTCGGGATTGGTTTCTTCTCGGACTAAAATCACCTGCTTCCCCTGCTTATGCCAGGAAACGGCATCCTCGGTGGTAAAGACAATCTGGCCCGTGGCGCCGCCTGGTCCGGCGGGAAGACCTTTGCCAAGTAACTTGGCTTTCACCTCTTCCTTGGGATCGATGATCGGATGTAAAAGTTCATCCAATTGAGAAGGTGTTACCCGTTGGACAACATCTTCTTTCCCGATCAGTTTTTCCTTGAGCATATCCATGGCCATACGAACCGCCGCGGGTCCGTTACGTTTCCCTGAACGGCATTGCAGCATAAAAAGCACACCTTCTTCGACGGTAAACTCGAGATCCTGCATGTCTTTGCAATGCTGTTCCAGGCGATAGCGGATCTCTTCAAGTTGTTTGTAAACTTTTGGGTTTAACTGGGAAAGAGTCGGCAAATCTTTATTGTGATCGCTTTGAGAATATTCATTGATCGGGGCCGGTGTTCTGATTCCAGCGACGACATCTTCACCCTGCGCGTTCACCAGATATTCACCGTAGAATTGGTTCTCACCGTTTCCGGGATTGCGGGTGAAGGCCACACCCGTGCAAGAATTGTTGCCCATATTTCCAAAGGCCATGCTCTGCACGTTGACTGCGGTTCCCCATTCATCTGGAATCCCTTCAATCCGACGATAAGAAAAGGCTCTTTTCCCGTTCCAGGAACTGAAGACCGCGCCGATGCCGCCCCACAACTGCTCTTGAGCAGTGTCGGGAAATTCTTTCTTCAAAATTTCTTTTATTCTTTCTTTATAACGGGCGCATAAGATTTTCAAATCCTCGGTGGAGATATCGGAATCATTCTTGATGCCTTTATTTTTTTTAAGTTCGTGTAAAATTTCTTCGAGCCGGGCGCGGATGCCTTTGCCGTCTTTGGGTTCAATGCCGGCGGCTTTTTCCATGACCACATCCGAATACATCGTGATCAGCCGTCGGTAAGCGTCGTAGACAAAACGGGGATTGCCGGTTTTCTTAATAAGACCTTGAATCGTTTTTTCGGTCAATCCGACGTTTAAAACCGTCTCCATCATCCCGGGCATGGATTTGCGGGCGCCGGAACGAACCGAAACCAAAAGAGGATTCTCAGCATCGCCGAATTTTTTGCCCATGATCTGTTCAATTTTTCGCATCGCCCCATTGACCTGTTCTTTGAGGGGCGCCGGATATTTGCGCTGGTTGGCGAGGAAATAAACGCACACTTCCGTCGTGATCGTAAAACCCGGGGGAACCGGCAGCCGCAGATTTTTATGTCCGGCCATTTCCGCCAGATTGGCGCCCTTGCCTCCGAGGAGATTTTTCATATCCGCACGTCCGTCGGCCTTGCCGCCGCCGAAGGAATAAACATATTTGTTTTGTTTTGAATTTCCTTTACTTACCCTTGAAGACCCCTTGCTCTGTTTCTTAGCCATCTTAAACAACCTTTCCTTTCTTGATCAATCCTTGAGTTTCCATTTATTAACCGCGTTTATTCTGCTAAACTACCAATTTCTCTGCCAAATATTTTTTCAATTGATCGATGGAAATTCGCTCCTGCTGCATGGTATCACGATCGCGCACCGTCACCTGCTTGTCCTCCAAGGACTGAACGTCCACCGTGACGCAATAAAAAGTCCCGACTTCATCCTGCCGGCGGTAAAGTTTACCGATGGCGGCGGTATCGTCGTAGACCGTGACAAAACTTTTTTGCAGATCCTGCTTGATTTTTTTTGCCAGCGTCACAATCCCATCGTTTTTCTTTAAGAGCGGTAAAATCGCCACTTTCACCGGACTTAATTCTTTACTTAATTTTAAAACCACTCGCGTCTCGCCTTTGACCTCTTCCTCATTATAAGCATTGATGAGAAACGCCAAGAGCGCCCGATCCACGCCGCCGGATGGTTCAATAATGTAAGGAAAAAATTCTTCCTGCGTCACAGGATCTTTGTATTGAAGGTTCTTTCCGGAAAAGTTCGTGTGTTGTTTCAAATCAAAATCCGTACGGTTGGCGATTCCTTCCAACTCCGACCAGCCGAAGGGAAAATTATATTCGATGTCCGTGCACCCGGCCGCGTAATGGGCCAATTCATCGTCTGCGTGCTTGCGCAACCGCAGGTGTTCCCGATCGATTCCTAAATCCAAATACCAATTTAACCGATTCTGGATCCATTGTTCGTGATAGCGAGGTGCATCTTCGGGTTTTGTGAAATATTCAATTTCCATCTGTTCAAATTCACGGGTGCGAAAAGTAAAGTTTCCCGGGGTGATTTCGTTTCGAAAAGATTTTCCAATCTGGGCGATTCCAAACGGAAGCCGCTTGCGGGTCGTGTCGAGAACATTTTGAAAATTGACGAAGATTCCTTGCGCGGTTTCGGGACGAAGATAAATTTGAGAAGCGGTGTCTTCATTCGCTCCGGCAAAAGTTTTGAACATCAGATTAAATCGTCGTAAGGAGGTAAACGTATCAGCAGAGCCACAGTATAAGCATTTCGGATGATATCCCTCCTTTCGATAATGGTTACTCGCAAAGATTTTAGCCCAAAGATCATCTTCTGTTTCAGGATCAGTGCCATGGATTTGACCTTTCCACCCAGGATCTGTTTTAATCTTTTGGATTTCTTCATCTGTTACTAGATCCGCCGGGCGCATTCGATTATGACATTTTTTGCACTCTACCACGGAATCAGCGAAATTTTCGGTATGTCCTGAAGCCTCCCAAACCTTGGGATGCATGAGAATGCTAGTATCCAAACCAACCACATCATCACGGCCGTGCACAATCGCCTCCCACCAGGCCTCTTTGAGGTTGCGTTTTAATTCAATTCCAAGCGGCCCGTAATCCCAGGCGCTGCCCAAGCCGCCATAAATTTCGGATGATTGAAAAATAAATCCCCGTCTTTTGCACAGGGAAACGATTTTTTCCATGGAAACTGCGAGAGGAGGATGGGATAGAGAATGATTATTTTTCTGCATGAGGCGAGTATTTTATCTAAAAGCATTTCAAAAAGCAAGGCTTCTATTACGTTAATATTTTCTTACTTGTGAAGGGAGTCTATATAAAATTTGTAGGCTTTTTTGACCGAATTTCTCTCGTGCACAATCGAGCGGACCGCCTGGATCATGGCCACCGGATTTTTGGCCTGAAAAATGTTTCGTCCCATATCGACCCCTGCCGCGCCGTCGTTGATGGCGTTGTAGGCGAGCTCAAGCGCAGCCAACTCTTCGATCTTTTTTCCGCCGGCGATCACAACCGGAATCGGACATTTCTTAACCAGTTGATCAAATCCTTCGCAGTAATAGGTCTTGACGATGTGCGCGCCCAACTCCGCCGCGATCCGGCAGGCCAGACTTAAATAACGTTCATCACGGGTCATCTGTTTCCCAACGGCGGTGACCGCTAAAACCGGAATGCCGTATTCTTCCCCCAAATCAACCAGCTTGGAGAGATTGACCAAGGTTTTGTGTTCATATTCGTTTCCGACATAAATCGATAAAGCCATAGCTGAAACATTCAAACGGATGGCGTCCTGAATCGAAACCGTCATATCTTCATGCGAAAGATCTTCGTTCAAGACCGTATTACCGCCGGAAACGCGCAGAACAATCGGAATATTATTCTGTGGATCGACGCTCGTTCGCAAAATTCCACGCGTCAACATCAATGAATCGGTGTAAGGCAAAAGCGGCGCGATCGTTTTTCCCGCATCCTCCAACCCCGAGGTCGGCCCCAAAAAATACCCGTGATCCACGGCGAGCATCAAAGCCTTGCCGGTTTCGGGTTTAATAATTTTAGATAATCGATTCTTCATTCCCCAGTCCATGGTGTTCCCTCCTATAACTTACGGTTCAATGATCACCTTAATCGAATCCCTCGGCCGCACGACCAAATCAAATCCTTTTTGAATTTCTTCAAGCGGCAAACGATGCGTAATCATATCTTTGACGACGATCTTCTTTTGCGCGATCAACCGCAGGGCCTCTTTTAAATCCCGCGGAGATGCAGCGTAGGAACTCATCACGCTGACTTCGTTTCGCCAAAAAATTTCGTTCGTTGAAACCGGCAGACACGCGTCTTTCGCGGCCGCGGTAAAAATCAAAACCGTTCCACCGCGCTCGACGGATCTTAATCCCTGCTCAAAAGCGGTTTGTGCCCCCGAACACAAAATCACCAAATCAGCAAGCCGTCCGTCATTGGCCTCCAAAATTTTCTTAGGAACATCTTCCTTCGCGTCAATAACCGCATCCGCCCCAAACTCTTTGGCTTTCTTAAGACGAAAAGAATCAATATCGGTTGCCGCGATTGTCTTGGCCCCAAAATAGCGTGCCGCTTTAATGTGCAGCAAGCCCGCCATTCCGCTTCCGACGATCAAAACTCTTTTTCTTTTTTTCATTCCCTGCCTGCCGGCAGGCAGGCGAGCCAAACGCTGGCCGCGAAGGACACAACCGAGCGGTTCCACAAACGTCGCTTCTTCAAATGAAACGTTTTTGGGGATTCGAAACGTTCCCAATTTTAAATTCACCGATGGCAAACGAAGAAATTCGGAAAATCCTCCAGGATAAAAGCGAGTCTTCCGCAAGAGATCGCATGCGGTTTCATGGCCGTCGCGACAGAACTCGCATTCGCCGCACGGCACGTGGTGTGTGGCAACGACTCGATCTGTGACTTTAAAATCTTTGACCTTCTTTCCAACTTCCTTAATAATCCCGGCCACTTCGTGCCCCAAAACCAACGGGACTTTATCCCGACGGTACCACTCCATCACATCGCTCCCGCAGATACCGCTCGCTTCCACCTGCAGAAGGGCTTCATCATCGGCAATCTTCGGTCTGGGAAGATCTTCGAGATGGATATCAGAATTACTGTAATACATCGCAACGCGCATAGAGATTGAATTGAAAATTCTACTTAACTGTCTACAAAGGTTTGCGCCTCGAGAGGTTCTCGGCCTTCAGGTCATGGATCTGTTTTAATTGTTTCTCAATTTCCGTCTTGAAATCTTCCGAAATTTTTTCTAACCCCATCGCCTGGGCTCTGGCCTTGGTCAGTTCATACTGGATCATTTCTTCTTTTTTTAAAAGAACCACGTTGATTTCTTTAATCTTTTCCAAATCCCGCCGCAAATCCGTCTGGACGGCCAGCAAAGCTATCTTTTCGTTTTCTAAACCGGCAAGACGGCTGTCATATTTATTTTCTGCTTGGCTTTTGGTTAATTCATAAGAAAGAGCTTCTTGTTTTACCAGAAGCGCTGTGTTCAATTGTTGAACTTTTTGTTGAGCTATTTCTAAATCTTTGGCCAGTGATTCTTTCTCGGAGGTCAGTTGGGCAACCTGGTCTTTTTGTTTATTCAATTCCTCAAGAGAATTCCGTGAAGACTCCAGATCGCTTTTGAGGCGTTCATTGTCGGCGGTCAAAGTCTTCAATAATTCTTTGTTCTTTTCCAATTCCTGATCCTTGAGCTTCAATGCTTCGGAATTTCCATTCAACGATTCGTTTTCTGCCGTTAAGGACGTCACCATTTCTAAGGCATCCTTGGCCTGGGTTTCGGCCTTTTCTCGAAGGAGATTGAGTTCTGTTTCAAGCTGGTGAATCGTTGTTTTGTAGATCTCCTCGCTGGAGACGGTTTTTGTCTGCCATTCCTGTAAATTTTTTAAAACGGTTTCTTCTTTTCCTTTGGATACCTCGAAATTCTGCTGGGCGGTCTCAAGTTCGATTTTCAATTGTTCGATCTGCCATTTCAACTTGGATTCGAAGTCTTTGGTTTGAGTTAATTCGAGCTTCACCTTATCAAATTCGGGTTTGGGAACGATCGTATTTTCACTGGGAGTATTAAGGTAAGCTTTGAGCACAAAAGAAGTCCCGATCGTGAACAGCACAACCCCAACGCCAATCAACACATAGATCATCATAGGTTTTTCTCCATTTTAAATTTAAAGATACCGTCCGCCTTTCAAATAACCGGCATAATCTTTAACCGCTGCTTCTAAAGCGGTGAAAGGTTTTTTGTAGCCTGAATTTCTTAATTTTCCCATATCGGCCTGGGTGAAATATTGATACTTAGGTCTAATCACATCCGGCATGTCGATGTATTCAATCTTCGTCGGTTTATTCACCGCTTGGAATAAAGCCTGGGCCAGATCATTCCAGGTACGGACGCAACCGGTTCCGACGTTAAAAAGGCCGTTCTGTGCGGGATGATCCAAAAAATACATCACGATATCGACGCTGTCTTTCACATAAATAAAATCGCGCTTTTGTTCTCCGTCTTTGTATTGAGGGTTATAAGATTTAAAAAGTAAAATTTTTCCCTCGGCAACGACCTTTTCATAAGCCTTGGCGATGACGCTTCGCATATCACCTTTGTGATATTCGTTGGGGCCAAAGACATTGAAAAATTTTAAGCCGACCATTTTATCAAAGGCGTTTTGATTGTAAACCCATTCATCGAATTTTTGTTTAGATTGTCCATAGAGGTTGAGCGGCTTAAGACGGGTAATCGTTGTTTCATTATCTTGATAACCTCTTGAACCATCACCGTAGGTCGCCGCCGAGCTGGCATAGATGAATCGTGCCTGATGCTTCAAAGCCCATCGGGCGACATGGCAGGAATATTCAAAATTATTTTCTTCGAAATAGCGCGCGTCATTCAAGGTGGTCGAACTGCAAGCCCCCATGTGAATGACGCATCGGACTTTGGAATTCACCTGATCGTTCTTGAGGAGATCTAAAAATTCTTTCTTGTCGAAATATTGAAGAAACTTTTTTCCCTCTAAATTTTTATTTTTTAAATCATTCAAATGATCCACCACGATCAAATCAGAATGCCCCAGGACGTTTAACCTTGAAACAATACAGCTTCCTATAAAACCCGCTCCACCGGTGACGACGATCACAGCGATCCTCTATTTTACCTGCTCTAAAATATATTCCGCGATATCCTGCCCCAAATGCTGGGCAAGAGTCATTTCATCTTCTCTTACAATAACGTCCTTCGATTGTGCTCCTCGGCCCTTGCGCAAGACTCCACTTTTCATGAGTAACTGGGCTTGACGCTGACGAGAATAAATCAAAATCAGATTGCCGCTTTTGCGCTCCGTCATCTTGGCTTCCACAGATAAAACAGCTTCTTGAGGACGAAACATCCAGCCACGACGAGCCTCAGGATTCACTCGATGAGTGATATGGCCTTGAATAATGAAATCCACCTTATCAGTCTGTTCGGAGGTGAAAATTTTGAAATGGACGCCGTCTTTGTTGAAAGTATCTATCACCCCTTTAACGATCATTAAGGAAAGGCGGTCCAAATCTTTGTTGGCCTCTACTCCAACTCCCGCCGTAAACGGCACCACAATCAAACTTGTTCCTTCTTTCTTCAAAAAAGAAGGCCGCAGGACGACTGCGGAATAATCTAGTTCTGGTTCTTTTAAACTTTCTTTCTTCACAGAATGCTTCGCTCCCCCCATCGCACATCCCCAACAAAAGATCAGTAGAGAGGAACAAAGAACAAAAATTTTATAATTAAATCCCTTCATCGTGAAGGGATTCTAACACACGACTTCTCGAGGCTCAAGAGATTTTGGGGTTAATATTTCCTCATTAACGCTTGACTTCGTTTTCGCTTTTGTTATCCTGGAAACATCATGATTATTGGAATTCCCAAAGAAACTTTCCCCGAAGAAAAACGCGTCTCAGTCATCCCCGCCTCCGTTGATCGGCTCGTTAAAAAAGGCGGCCAGGTCATCGTGGAAACCGGCCTTGGATCAACGATCAGAATTAGCGACGAGGAATACAAAAAAGCCGGCGCTGCAATCGAATCCAACCGCACTTCCATTCTCTCTTCCTCTGATATTATTCTTCGTTTACGAAAACCTCCCCTTGAAGAAGTCAGCCAATTAAAAAAAGGATCGATCCATATCAGTTTTCTGGATCCTTTCAATGAAAAAGCACTGGTCGAAGAATTAGCCAAGAACCAAATCAGCGCTATCAGCGTCGAAATGATTCCCCGTACGACCAGGGCCCAAAAAATGGATGCGTTAAGTTCTCAAGCGAATTTAGCCGGGTACGCGGCGGTCATCCTCGCCGCGGAACGGTTGGACAAAATCTTTCCCATGTTGATGACGCCGGCGGGAACGATTTCACCGGCCCGCGTTTTTATTATCGGCGCCGGTGTCGCCGGATTACAGGCAATCGCAACCGCCAAACGTTTGGGTGCCCGCGTCGAGGCCTTTGATACGCGTCCCGTTGTCGAGGAGCAGGTTCAATCCCTCGGGGCCAAATTTATAAAAATCGATTTAGGGGAAACCGGACAGACCAAAGACGGCTACGCCAAAGCATTGACTCCTGAACAGCTGGAAAAACAGCGTCAGGGCATGGCCAAGGTTTGTTCTCAATCGGATGTGGTCATCACCACCGCCCAGCTTTTCGGCCGACGGGCGCCGATTGTTCTGACCAAAGAAATGGTTGCCCAGATGCGTCCAGGAAGCATGATCGTGGATATGGCCGTTGAATCCGGAGGAAATGTCGAAGGGTCCAAACTGAACGAAGAAGTCTTAGTGAACGGTGTTCGGATTATCGGTTTGGGAAATCTTCCAGGACGGGTCGCCACCCATGCCAGTCAAATGTATTCCAGCAATCTTCATAATCTCGTCGAGGAATACTGGGATAAAGACGAAAAAACTTTTAAACTAAAACTCGATGACGAAATCATCAAAGGATGTCTCATCACGCACCAAGGACAAATCGTCAACGAGATGTTGAAGAAGACGTAAGCAAGGAGTTCGCATGGATCCTCTTATTTATTTACTGTTCATCCTAGCCCTTTCCATTTTCCTAGGATTCGCATTGATTTCGAAAGTTCCGCCGCTCCTTCACACCCCTCTTATGTCGGAGGCGAATGCAATTTCCGGTATTACAGTGGTCGGGGCCTTGATCGCCGCCGGTTCAGAGATTCATAGTGTTTTAACTATTGCTTTAGGAACGTTTGCCGTGGCGCTCGCCACCTTCAACGTCGTTGGAGGATATTGTGTGACCGAACGGATGTTAAAAATGTTCAAAAAGAAGGAAAGCAAATGATTCCTGATTTTTTCATCAACCTTGTTTACATCGTCAGCTGCATGCTCTTTGCCTTTGGCCTTAAAATGCTGGGCTCTCCGGTTTCTGCCCGTCGAGGAAATCTACTTTCCGCGCTGGGAATGCTGCTCGCGGTCGTGGCAACACTCTTAAGTCAGAAGATCATCACCTTTCAATGGATTTTGATCGGACTCATTCTAGGATCGGTCTTTGGAATTTTGGTGGCCTTAAAAGCGGCCATGACGCAGATGCCGGAGATGGTGGCTCTCTTACACGGCTGCGGAGGACTCGCCAGTGTGTTCGTCGACTGGTCGGCATATCATGTGAAACCTGTCTCCGATATGGTGACGACAGTCGCGCTTTATCTTTCCATCTTAATCGGCGGGATCACTTTTACCGGAAGCATCGTCGCGTGGGGGAAGTTAAGTGAAAAGCTTCCCGGAAAATCCATTCTCTTCGCCGGGCAAAGAATTCTCAACACCCTGGTTTTTGCCGGCGTTGTCATTGTCGGCGGATTATTTTTACATACGCCTCAAACCTATTCATTTTTTCTAATCATTCTTGCCTTGTCTCTTTTTCTTGGAATTTTATTAGTCATCCCTATCGGCGGCGCGGATATGCCGGTTGTGATTTCAGTTTTAAATAGTTACTCGGGGCTAGTGGCCTGCACTACGGGCTTTGTCATTCACAATAATCTTTTAATCGTGGTGGGATCTTTAGTCGGGGCGAATGGAATCATCCTGAGCCGCATCATGTGTAAGGCGATGAATCGCTCTTTACTGAATGTTTTATTCGGCGGATTCGGAGCGGTCGTGAAGAAAAAAACCGACGGGACGAAAAAAGAAGTTAAACCCATATCGGTCGCGGATGCCCAGTTGATTTTGGAATCGGCGAAATCCGTGGTCATTATTCCGGGCTACGGTCTCGCCGTGGCCCAGGCACAACATGCCGTGCGGGAACTTTCGAAGATATTGGAAGAAAACGGCTGTGACGTCAAATTTGCGATTCACCCCGTCGCCGGCCGCATGCCCGGCCACATGAATGTCCTCTTGGCTGAAGCCAACATTCCTTATGATCAACTGGTTGAAATGGATGCGATCAACCCTCTCATGGAAACCGTGGACGTGGCGATTGTGATCGGCGCCAACGACGTGGTCAACCCCGCCTCCCGCTACGACAAATCCAGCCCCATCTACGGCATGCCCATCATCAATGCGGATAAAGCCAGAACTGTTTTTGTCCTGAAACGTTCGATGGCAACCGGTTTCGCGGGAATTGAAAACGAACTTTTTTATTACGATAATACTCGAATGCTTTTTGGAGACGCGAAACAAACCCTGCAGGCGCTTGTGGCGGAATTTAAAAGCGGGCATTGATCTAGGTTATTTCTTCTTACCAGTTTTTTTACGTTGAGCTTTTCTCTTCAAATCCATTAACATGACGGCAATCGAATAGCCTCCTTTCGTCCCACCTTTCTCAACCCGTACGACCTTGGCGAAACCTTGAAAAACATTCAAAGCTCCCGAAAGAAATACCTCCAACTCAATTGTGTCACCGACTAAATAAGGCGCGGAAGAATGGAATAAAATCCCGTTGACACTCATATTTTCCGTCAGGGAAACATGCCAGGGGAAACCACCCTCCTTCCCTTTTCGTTTATACAGATGATGCCGAATACTTAAAATCCAGGGCGCGCGTGGAGCGCGGCGACGATCTTCCATGCTATTGTTCATCATAACTTTCATTACTTCGGTCCAATCATATCTTTAGGAACAACCCACTGATCAAATTTCTCCGCCGTCAACAATCCTAACGCAACCGCGGCTTCTTTCAAGGTGAGGTTTTCGGCAAACGCTTTTTTAGCCACCTTGGCGGCGTTGTCGTAGCCGATGTGGGGATTGAGGGCTGTGGCCAGCATTAAGGAATGATTGAGATGTTTCGCGATATTTTCTCGATTGGCCGTTATTCCGACGACACAATTTTTGGTGAAACTTTCGCAGGCATCGCAAAGTAGACGAATCGATTGAAGCGCGTTATAAATGATCACCGGCTTAAAGACGTTCAACTCAAAATTTCCGCTCGCCCCGGCGAAGGTGATTGTTGTATCAGCGCCAAAAACTTGAATGCACACCATCATCAAGGCCTCCGGCTGTGTGGGGTTGATCTTGCCCGGCATGATGGAACTGCCTGGTTCATTCTCGGGCAGATGAATCTCTCCAATCCCGCAGCGCGGCCCCGAACTAAGCCAACGGATGTCGTTGGCGATTTTCAAAAGAGATGTGGCCAGCGTTTTCAGGGAACCATGAAATTCCACAACGCTATCATGGGCGGCCATCACTTCGAATTTATTCCTGGCGGTGATAAATGGTTTGCCGGTCAACTGAGCGATTTTGGATGCCGCTTTAACGGCAAACTGCGGATGCGCGTTTAGCCCCGTCCCCACGGCTGTCCCCCCGAGGGCTAATTCATACAACCGGGGAAATGTGGCCTGAATCCTTTCCAGACCACTCGTCAACTGCTGAGTGTAGCCGGAAAATTCCTGTCCCAAGGTTAAGGGCGTCGCGTCCATCAGATGCGTTCGTCCGATTTTGATAATGTCTTTGAATTCTTCGCATTTTTTTTGGAAACTATCCCTGAGTTTTGTCACGCAAGGAATCAATCGCTGGTGGATATCTTCGATCAGTGCAATATGCATCGCGGTTGGAAAAACGTCGTTGGTGGATTGGGATTTATTGACATCGTCGTTGGGATGGATCGGAGACTTGCTGCCCATTTTTCCACCGGAGATTTCGATCGCGCGGTTGGCAATCACTTCGTTGACGTTCATATTGGTCTGGGTCCCGCTTCCGGTCTGCCAAATAACCAAAGGAAAATGATCTTTGAGTTTTCCAGCGATCACCTCATCGGAGGCGCGGACGATCAGATCAGCTTTCTCTTTTGATAACAGTCCCAACTCCTGATTGGTTAAGGCCGCGGCCTTTTTGACGATCGCAAGCGCCCGGATAAACCCTTCCGGAAATCGTTCCCCGCCGATTTTGAAATTTTGAAGCGACCGGGCGGTCTGGGCGCCGTAATATTTATCCGCCGGCACTTCGATTGTACCCATGCTGTCGGATTCGATGCGGTGATTCATTGGTTCTGCCTTTCTTCTGAATTATTTCTTCGCCTGCTCCGTCCACGCTCGAAGCAAATCAATTGGAATGGGGAAAATCGTCGTCGTATTATTTTCTTTGCCGATTTCAACCAATGTCTGCAAATATCTCAGTTGAATCGCGGCGGGTTGTTTTTGCATCAACTCCGCGGCTTGGCAGATTTTCTCAGCGGCTTGAAATTCTCCTTCGGCGGCAATGATCTTCGCGCGGCGTTCCCGTTCGGCCT
>Ga0209515_10001359_pt1 | contig 41304 bp, 37 predicted proteins | sample Subgroupgradi54m_FD_187454 | JGI IMG/M metagenome (GOLD analysis project Ga0209515, IMG submission 187454) | Subsurface groundwater microbial communities from S. Glens Falls, New York, USA - GMW60B uncontaminated upgradient, 5.4 m (SPAdes)... ... | reverse complement strand
ACCTCGCCGCGAACGCCCTTGCCCTGCACCAGGCCTGGGGCTGGCGTCCGGACGACGTGCTGCTCCACGCCCTGCCGCTGTTTCACATCCACGGCCTGTTCGTGGCCTGCCACTGCGTGCTGCTCAACGGCACGAAAATGATTCTGCTGCCGAAATTCGACGTGCCTGCGATCATGCGGTTGTTGCCCAAGGCCACCGTGTTCATGGGCGTGCCAACCTTTTATACGCGCTTGCTGGCCGACCCTGCCTTCGGCCGCGACGTCTGCGGTCACATGCGGTTGTTTGTCTCCGGCTCGGCGCCGCTGCTGCCGCAGACCTTCGACGAATTCCGGCAACGCACCGGACACACAATTCTCGAGCGCTATGGCATGACCGAAACCGGGATGAACACCTCGAATCCGCTCGACGGTCCGCGCCGTTCGGGAACGGTCGGCAAACCTTTGCCGGGCGTGTTGGTACGCGTCGTGAACGACACGAATCAGCCGCTGCCGGCCGGTGAGGTGGGACAACTGCAGGTCAAGGGCAACAACGTATTCAAGGGTTACTGGCGACTGCCGGAAAAAACCGCCGAGGAATTCACCGCCGACGGTTACTTCCGCACCGGCGACCTCGCGCGCATGGACGATGACGGATACATCTCGATCGTCGGGCGCTCCAAGGACCTCATCATTTCGGGCGGCCTCAACATTTATCCGAAGGAGATCGAGAGTTATCTCGACAAAATCGACGGCGTGCTGGAGTCCGCGGTGATCGGGGCCGCGCATCCGGACTTCGGCGAGGCCGTGATCGCCGTGGTGGTGCGGACGCCGGGGCGCGAGGACGTGACGGAATACGGCTTGATCGCCGTGCTCAAGGAAAAAATCGCCGGATACAAGGTGCCGAAGCGTGTGTTCTTCGTGCCGGAACTGCCGCGCAACACCATGGGGAAAGTCCAGAAGAGCCTGCTGCGCGAACGCTACACCGACTTGTCAGCCTGACAGGCCGATAGGAATTCAAGTCGCGATCGGAAAATATTCACGACGCACGTGCACGGTGTAATCGTGCGTCAATGATCGTTTCATCACGGGGTCGGCAAGCTCGAGTCGAATCGTGACATCGCCTTTCGGCGGCGTGGCCTTGGTCGGCACGGTGCCGCTAAACACCACACGCCCTTCCGCTTGATCGCCGTCTTGCTCGCGCACGAACGACACCAGGTTCTCGTAAGTCATGACATGCGACAGAGCGCCCTCCTGCAGCAGCGTGTTGCCGCAACGGGAACGCAGCGTCAGCGAGTCCCAATGATCAAGTACCTCCCTCGCCGGCCAGGCCGCGGTGGCGACGATCTTGGGGCAGGAATTCTTGCCTTGCAGGGCTGAAACTGCCTCGACGCGGCGATCGGTATGATCGCTGCCCACGGTCAGATAATCCACCCCGCCGGCGCGGAACAGCACGACCTCGATTTCCGGCGTCGAATCGGTGCCGATGACGCCGATGTCGGTGGCGTTCGTCACCAGAGTCGGCAACAGTGGATAAAGCATGGGCACGTGCGGCGGCGGTTTTACCCCGAGCGTACTCATGTGGGCAATATGCTTGCGGACTTTTTCGCGATCGCGTGCGCTGGCGCCGGCCGCCAGCGCACGCTTGACCTCGAGTGTTATCGTCGTGCCGTCCGGCAGACGGAATGTCAATGTATTGAAAATCGTCGTTCTCCCGCGTCAGATCCTAATTGTTCACGATGACGGTCTTGATCGCCTCCAGCTTGTTACGCAGGTGGTCCCGGAGCAGACGACCGAGAAGCACGCCGTCACGCGCGATCAACGCTTGCAAAATATGTTCATGCTCCGAAACCGCCCGATCCCACCTGGCCTTTGACAAATTGGCCATGTAACGCGCACGACGGATCCGGACGCTCAGCCCGCGGTAAATCTGGGTCAACACGGGATTGCCGGCCGCGGCAATGATGCTTTCGTGAATGCGTTGATTGAGGCGGAAATAATCCGACAACTCGGCGCGTGCATGATGTCCCAGCATGCGTTCGTGACAGTCGCGAATTTCGGCGATGGCCGCGTCGTCAGCGCGTTCGCAGGCAATCTCGCCGGCCAGCGCTTCGAGCGCGCCCATGACCTGAAACAGGTCATCGAGCGCCTCGGCGGTAAGCCTGGATACCACCGCGCCGCGGTGATGCTGCAAGTCGACGAGTCCTTCCGAGGCCAGAATTTTGAGCGCCTCACGCAAGGGAGTGCGCGAAATTCCAAAACGCACGCACAGCTCACGCTCGGGTACGCGCGCGCCCGGCTCGAGCCCGCCCTCGACAATCATGTCGCGCAATCGGGCGGCCACTTCTTCGTGCAGTCCTTTTCGCTCGATGGGATTTTTTTCGGCTGTCGCCAGGGTTTCCAGGATTACGGATGTCGATTTGCTCATGGTTTTGCCTCGCATCAATCTTTTACCAGCGCCTGCTCCAGCACGCGAGCGACATGTAATGCTTCACGTTGCGCGCCGTCGCGGATTTGCTGCCGGCAACTGGTGCCGTCCGCGACAATCAGCGTATCCGGCTCCGTGGCGCGCACCGCCGGCAGCAGGTTCAATTCACCCATTTTCATTGAAACGTCATAGTGGTCGGCCTGATAACCGAAGGCGCCGGCCATGCCGCAGCAGCTCGACTCGACCGTTTGCACCTCGAGCCCGGGCACCAGGCGCAATACCTCCTGCACCGCCGTCATGGCACCGAAGGCCTTCTGGTGACAATGGCCGTGCAGCAAGGCACGCTTAGCCGCGATCGGCTGCAGATTCAGCTGCAACCGGCCCGCCGTATGCTCCTGCGCCAAAAATTCCTCGAACAGCAAGGCCTGCGCCGCCAGTCTGTCGGCCTCGGCGCCGAGCCCCATGACCTTGAATTCGTCGCGCAAGGTCAACAGACAGGAAGGTTCGAGTCCGATGACCGGAAGCCCGCGCTCAACATAAGGCCTGAGCGCATCGAGCAGGCGGCGCGCCTCGGCTTGCGCTTCGTCCACCAATCCGGCGTACAGGAAAGTGCGGCCGCAACACAGCGGGCGGCCGCCGTCGAGCGCTTGCGGCAAGTGCACGCGATAGCCCGCGGCGCGCAGCACCGCGAGCGCGGCACGCGCATTATCCGGCTCGAAATAAGTAGAAAAAGTATCGGTCAGTAAAACCACCTCGGCTCCGTTCGATGAGGCGAGCCCAGCCGCCTCCTGTTCCGGGTTGAACACATCGCGACGCCAGCGTGGCAACGGCCGCCGCGCACTGTAGCCGAGGAGTTTCTCGCTCAACCATGGCAGGCCCGGCACCCGGTCGCGCAGGTTCAGCAGAAACCTGAGACGCACACCCCAGGGTGCGTAGCGCGGCAGCCAGGCGATCAGCCGGTCCTTGAGTCTCAATCCGCGACGCCGATGATAGTGATGCAAAAATTCGATCTTCATGCGCGCCATGTCCACGCCGGTCGGACACTCGCGTTTGCAGCCCTTGCAGGAAACGCACAGGTCCATGGTCGCGTGCATGTCGTCCGAAACCAGGGCATCGCGGCCGAGCTGGCCGCTGAGCGCGAGGCGCAGGCTGTTGGCGCGGCCGCGGGTAAGGTGCTGCTCGTCGCGGGTGACGCGGAATGACGGACACATGACGCCGGGCTCGCGCTTGCGGCAGGCGCCGTTGTTGTTGCACATCTCGATCGCCGCGCCGAAACCGCCCCACTCCGACCAGTCGAGCGCGATGTCAGTCGCCGTCGCGGTGTAACCCGGCTTGTAACGGAACAGCCGACGGTCGTCCATCCGTGGCGCACGCACGATCTTGCCGGGATTGAACCGGCCCGCGGGATCGAAGCTGTCCTTGACCTCCTCGAAGGCGCGCACCAGGCGCGGTCCGAACATGGACTCGTGGAACTCGGAACGCGCCAGCCCGTCGCCGTGCTCGCCCGAGTGCGAACCTTTATACTCGCGCACCAGCGCCAGCGCCTCCTCGGCGATGGCGCGCATTTTTCTGGCGCCCGACTCGTCCTTCATGTTCAGGATCGGACGCACGTGCAAGCAACCGACGGAAGCGTGCGCGTACCAGGTACCGGTGGTGCCGTGCTTGTCGAACACCTGCGTCAGGCGGTCGGTATACTCCGCCAGATCCTCGAGCGCGACCGCGCAGTCCTCGATAAACGACACCGGCTTGCCGTCGCCCTTCATCGACATCATGATGTTTAGACCGGCCTTGCGCACTTCCCATACTGCCTGCTGTGACCCGCCGTCGGTGACTTCCACCACGGCGTCGGGAAAACCGAGCGAGCCCATCAGCTCCACCAACTGCGTCATGCGCCGCAACTGCTCGTCGCGCTCGTCGCCGGCAAACTCCACCAGCAACAAGGCATCCGGCCGGCCTTTGACGAAACGTTCGACCGTGGCGCGGAACATCGGGATGTCACGCGACAACTCGATCATGGTGCGGTCCACCAGCTCGACCGCCGAGGGGTCGAGCTTGACGATGTGCTGAGTCGAATCCATCGCCTGGTAAAAGCTCGGGAAATGGCAGATGCCCAGTACCTTGTGCGCCGGTATCCGCTGCAGATTCAGCTGCAGCCGGCTGAAAAAAGCCAGCGTGCCCTCCGAACCCACGAGCAGGTGCGACAGGTTGTTGTCGCGCGGCGGAAGCATGTCGATGTTATAGCCGCCGACCCGTCGCAGTAGCTTGGGGAAACGCCTGGCAACTTCCTCTGCCTCGCGTTCACCCAACTGGCGCAGGCGCTCCGCCAGATCGCGGAAGCGCGGGTTGTCCTCCGGCATGCGCGTGTCGTCGCCAAAGTGCGCCTGACTGCCGTCGGCCAATATGGCGTCGATGGCATGAACGTTGTGCACCATGTTCCCGTAACGGAGCGAGCGCGCCCCGCAGGAATTATTGCCGGCCATGCCGCCGAGCGTGGCGCGGTTGCCGGTGGAAACATCCACCGGGTAGAACAGACCATGCGGCTTGAGGAACTTGTTGAGCTGATCGAGCACCACACCAGGCTCAACGCATGCCCTGGCGGCGGCAGGGTCGAACCACACGATGCCGTTCAAATATTTGCTGGTGTCCAGCACCAGCGCCTCGCCCACGGTCTGGCCGGTCTGCGAGGTGCCGCCGCCGCGTGGCAACACCGGAATGCCTTCATCGCCGGCGATCTGGATGGCGCGCACCACGTCCTGTTCGCTGCGCGGCAGTACCACGCCGATGGGCTCAATTTGATAGATGGAGGCGTCGGTGCTGTAGCGCCCGCGCGAAAACGCGTCGAACAACACCTCGCCCTCGAGTTCACGACGCAGGCGCGCCGCCAGGACCGGTTCGACACGCGGTGATCCGCTCATGGCCCTGGTTGACTAGTCCGATGGAATACGCGGCGCATGGAAATTCAGCCGTCCTGATTATCCGCATGATTCTTAATCAGGATCGTCATGATCATGAAAGAATCCTCAAATTCGATCCCCAGGTGGATTTTCACCTGGTGACATTTATTGAAGTTCTGGAATATTTTGCATTATATATTCATAATGCAAATTCAAATACAGAATAATTATGACTTTGGTATCCGGGTTGATCTGACTGCCGCACTGGCATCATCAGCATCACCCGATCAGGCAGCGCACAAAATCAAAGGAGAGTCGATGACTGTTCAACGAGGACGTCACTTTCTTCAGATCCCTGGTCCGACCAATGTCCCCGACCGCGTCCTGCGCGCGATGGACGCGCCGACCATCGATCACCGCGGGCCGGAATTCGCCAAGCTCACCTTCGCCATCCTCGAGGATTTAAAACCGGTTTTCAAAACCACGAGCGAGATCGTGATCTTCCCGTCGTCAGGCACCGGCGCCTGGGAGGCGTCGCTGGTTAACACCCTGTCACCCGGCGACAAAGTGTTGATGTTCGAAACCGGTCAGTTCGCCATGCAGTGGCACCGGATGGCGAAGAATCTCGGACTGAACGCCGAGGTCGTGCCCGGCGACTGGCGCCACGGCGCGGATCCGGCGCAGCTGGAAGGCCTGCTCAGAGAAGATCGCGAGCACCGGATCAAAGCAGTAGCAGTCGTGCACAACGAAACCTCCACCGGCGTCACCAGCCGGATTCCGGAAATCCGCAAGGCCATCGACCGCGCCAATCACCCGGCGCTGCTCATGGTGGACACTATCTCCTCGCTGGCCTCGATCGATTACCGGCACGATGAATGGGGCGTGGACGTGACGGTCGCGGGATCGCAGAAGGGCCTGATGTTGCCGCCCGGCATCGCCTTCAACGCGATCGGCCCCAAGGCGCGCGCCGCGGCCAAGCTGTCGCGCACGCCGAAATCCTACTGGAACTGGGAGGATATCCTGGCCGCCAGCAAGTCGGGATTTTTCCCATATACGCCGGCGACCAATATCCTCTACGGATTACGTGAAGCGTTGCGGATGCTGCACGAGGAAGGACTGGATAACGTCTTTGCCCGGCACGCGCGGCTGGCGGAAGCGACGCGGCGCGCGGCACGAGCCTGGGGACTCGAAATCCTGTGCCTCAATCCCGAGGAATACAGCAATACTTTGACGGCATTGCTGATGCCCGAAGGACACAATGCGGATAACCTGCGCAAAGTGGTCTTGGAGCGATACAACATGTCTCTCGGCACGGGCCTCGGGAAGTTGCAGGGACGGGTGTTCCGCATCGGCCATCTCGGCGACTTCAACGAACTCATGTTGGCTGGTACTCTCGCCGGTGTCGAGATGGGCTTGAGCGTGGCCGGCATTCCGCACGCAAGAGGCGGGATACTGGCGGCCATGAGTTACCTGGTTGATCCGCGCGGGAAAGAAACGGACGATCGCGCTGCGGCATTTGAGCAGCGCGCAAGCAAGACCGGTATTAACAAATAGAACCGCAAACCACTACATAGGAGGTAGTCATGCAAGTCACTTCGAAGCGTTGTATCGTGTTCGCTCTTGGTTGTCTGAGTTTAGCGGTCCCGGTGGCGGGCTTCTCCTGGGAACCGACCAAGCCGGTCGAGATCGTCGTCGCCGCCGGCGCCGGCGGCGCCTCCGACCAGATGGCAAGGATGATGCAGGCGGCGATCCAGAAGAACAATCTGATGAAGCAACCGATGGTGGTGTCGCTGAAGGGCGGAGCATCGGGCGCCGAGGGACTGATGTACATGACGTCGAGCGCCGGCGACCCGCACAAGGTGCTGATCGCCTATTCGCTCATCTACATGCTGCCGCTTTCCGCCAAGATCCCGTTCAACTGGCGCGAGCTCACGCCGGTATCGATCATCGCGCTTGACGAGTTCGTGCTATGGGACAACACCACGCTCCCTCACACGAACGTGAAGGATTTCATCGCCGCTGCCAAGGGCGCCAATCCGCCGTTCATGATGGGCGGCACGGGCTCCAAGCGCGAGGACCATGTGCTCACCGTGTTCCTGGAAAAGAAGACCGGCGCGAAGTTCGCCTACCTGCCGTACAAGTCCGGCGGGGAAGCCGCGACCCAGCTGGTCGGCAACCACATCCAGGCGAACGTCAACAATCCGTCCGAGAACCTCGAAGTCTGGCGCGCCGGCCAAGTGCGCGCGCTCTGCGTGTTCGACAAGGAGCGTATCCAGTACAAGACCAAGGTCACCGGCACCATGTCCTGGAACGACATCCCGACCTGCAAGGACGAAGGCGTCGACGTGCAGTATCTGATGCTGCGCGCCATGTTCCTGCCCGGCAAGGTGACGCCCGAGCAGAGCGCGTTCTATGTCGATCTGTTCGAGAAGCTCACGAAGACTTCGGAATACAAGGAGTACATGGAGAAACAGGCGTTGAAACCCGTGTTCCTCACCGGCAAGGACATGCTCAAATTCCTGGAAGAGGACGATACGCTCAACAAGAGCCTGATGACCGAAGCCGGTTTCGTCGCCAACTAAATGACGTCGAAATCCGAAGACGAAATCGTCGTCGAGGACCCGACGGCGCCGGCGAGCGACTCGCCGGCGGTGGCCACCAAACGCACCGTCGACGTCGTCGTCTCGCTGCTGCTGCTGGCGCTCGCCGCGCTGCTGGGGTTCGATAACTGGCGCACCGGCATGGGGTGGGATTCAACCGGCCCGCAGGCCGGCTACTTCCCGTTCTATCTTTCGGTCATCCTCGCCGTCGCGTGCCTCTGGGGTATCGCCAAGGAATTCCTGGCACGCAGGCAAGCAGGCGAAACCTTTGTCACGCGCGCGCAGCTTCGCCGCGTGCTGCAAGTATTCGTCCCGACCCTGTTCTTCTGCCTGGCAATGCAATGGCTCGGACTCTACGTGGCCAGCTTTCTGCTGGTCGCGGGTTTCATGATATTCATCGGACGGATCGCGGCCTGGAAATCGCTGCTCACGGCGTTGCTCTTCTCGCTCATCATGTTCGCCACCTTCGAGATCGCCTTCGACGTCATCATGCCCAAGGGAGCGCTCGAAGCCCTGTTCGGGCGCTAGCGCACGATGGAAGCTTTCGGCCTTCTCCTCTACGGCTTCAGCGTCCTGCTGACCTGGAAGATACTCGCACTGATGCTGGTCGGCCTGCTGCTAGGCATTTTCGTCGGCGTGCTGCCGGGCCTGGGGGGTCCTAACGGGGTCGCGATCCTGCTGCCGCTCACCTTCACGATGGATCCGACCTCGGCCATCGTGATGCTCTCCTGCATCTACTGGGGGGCGCTGTTCGGCGGCGCGATCACCTCGATCCTGTTCAACATCCCGGGCGAGGCCTGGTCGGTGGCCACGACATTCGATGGCTATCCGATGGCGCAGCAGGGCAAGGCGGCGGAAGCACTGACCGCGGCCTTCACCTCGTCTTTCATCGGCTCGTTCGTTGCGGTGCTGCTGATCACATTCCTCGCGCCCGGCATCGCCTCCTTCGCATTGAAATTCGGACCGCCGGAATTTTTCGCGGTTTATCTTCTCACCTTCTGCTCGTTCGTCGGGCTCGGGCGCGAGGAGAAGCACAAAACCATCATCTCCATGTCGCTCGGCCTGCTGCTGACGGGCGTCGGCCTGGACACGGTCTCCGGCACGCTGCGCATGACCTTCGGTTCAAGCGATCTCCTGCGCGGCGTCAACTTCCTGGTCGCGGTCATCGGCCTGTTCGGCATCAGCGAGATCCTGCTGACGATGGAGGAGCGGCTCGCGCTGCGCGGCCATTCCGCGAAGATCAGCCTGCGCGTCGTCCTGAAAGTGTGGAAAGAGATGCCGCGCTACTGGGTCACGCTGCTGCGCTCGTCGGCGATCGGATGCTGGCTCGGCATCACGCCGGGTGGAGCGATCGCCGCCTCCTTCATGGGCTACAATCTCGCCAAGCGCTTCGCCAAGGACAAGGATTCGTTCGGAAAAGGCCGCATCGAAGGCGTGTTCGCGCCGGAGACGGCGGCGCATGCCTCCGGCACTTCGGCGCTGTTGCCGATGCTGGCGCTCGGCATTCCGGGCTCGGGCACGGCGGCGATCCTGCTCGGCGGCCTGATGGTGTGGGGGCTCAACCCAGGGCCGTTGCTTTTCGTCGAGCACAAGGATTTCGTCTGGGGCCTGATCGCGTCGATGTATCTCGGCAACGTGGTCGGTCTTGTCATCGTGCTCACGACCGTACCGCTCTTCGCCGCCGTCCTGCGGGTGCCGTTCGCGGCGATCGCGCCGATGATCATCGTGTCCTGCGCGATCGGCGCCTTCGCCATCCAGAACGCCATGTTCGATATCTGGCTGATGCTGCTCTTCGGCGTCGTCGGCTACGCGTTCAAGAAGATCGGCATTCCGCTCGCCCCGTTAACGCTCGCGCTCGTGCTCGGCAACCGCGCCGAAGACTCGTTTCGCCTCTCGATGATCGGAGCGAACGGTGACATGCGCGTATTCTGGTCGAACGGCCTGGTCGGGAGCATCACTACACTGGCGCTGCTCTTGCTGTTCTGGCCGGTGATTTCCAAGGCATGGAATATGATCCGCCCCGCCGCGCGATGAAGCCACTATCGTTCTATCACTGAGATTTTGCAGGAGTCGCTCATGTCTACGGAAGTCATCCTTGTCAATCGTGATGCCGATATTGCCACGGTCACCCTCAATCGCCCGGAGAAACTGAATGCGCTCACCAAACCGATGTGGAAGCGGCTCGGTGAGGTGATGCGTGAATTGTCGGCTGACGACAGTTTGCGCTGCGTGGTGCTGCGCGGCGCGGGTGAGAAATCGTTCGCGCCCGGCAACGACATCTCCGAATTCGCCAACACCCGCTCCAACTCCGCCCAGGCAAGGGAATACGGCATGGTGCATCATGAAGCGCTGGCCGCGCTCGACGAATGCCGCCACCCGATGGTAGCGCTCATCCACGGTATCTGCGTCGGTGGCGGACTCGAGATCGCCGCATTGTGCGACCTGCGTATCTGCGGCGTGTCGAGCCGTTTCGGCATCCCCATCAACCGTCTCGGGCTGACTCTCGGTCTGAACGAAATGCGCGGGCTGATGTCGCTCGTGGGCAAGGCAGTCACGCTCGAGATCCTGCTCGAAGGCCGTGTGTTCGGCGCCGAGGAGGCGCTGCAAAAAGGCCTAGTTACGCGCGTGATGCCGGACGACAAGGTCGAGGAAGAAGCCTACGCCACGGCGCGGCGCATGGCCGACGGCGCCCCGCTGGTGGCGCGCTGGCACAAGAAATTCATGCGCCGTCTGCACGACCCGGCTCCGCTCACGCCGGCGGAACTCGACGAGGGTTACCTCTGCTACGACACCGAAGATTTCCGCACCGGCTATCAGGCGTTTCTGGCCAAGACCAAACCCGGATTCAAGGGGCGTTGACCATGGCCACCCACGGACCGCTGGCCGGCGTCAAGGTCATCGAGCTCGCGCACATCATGGCCGGTCCGATCTGCGGACTGATGCTCGCCGACATGGGCGCGGACGTGATCAAGATCGAAAAGGTGCCCGACGGCGACGACACGCGCCGCATGGTGCCGCCGACGATCGACGGCGAGTCGGCGGCGTTCATGATCCTCAACCGCAACAAGCGCGGCATTTCGCTCAATCTGAAAAGTCCCGGCGGCAAGGCCGTACTCGAAAAAATGCTCACGACCGCCGACGTGCTGATCGAGAACTACCGCCCCGGCACCATGGAGCGCTTCGGCCTTGGCTATGACACGCTGCACAAAATGAATCCCGCGCTCATCTACTGCCAGGTCACCGGTTTCGGCCGCACCGGCCCGTACGCCAATCGCGCGGGATTCGACCTGATCGCGCAGGGGCTCTCCGGCATCATGAGCGTCACCGGCGAAGGCGCCGGACGCCAGCCGGTCAAGGCCGGTCCGCCGATTACCGACATCAGCGCCGGCATCCTCGCCGCCATGGGCGTGCTCGCGGCCTACGTGCACCGGCTCAAAACCGGCGAAGGACAGCTGGTGGATACGTCGCTGCTCGAGGCCGGCGTGACCACCACCTACTGGCAATCGGCCATTTGTCTCGCTACCGGGAAATCTCCGGGCGCCATCGGCTCGGCGCATCCCTTAAGCGCACCCTATCAGGCGATCCAGACACAGGACGGCTGGATCAATATCGGCGCCGCCAACCAGGCAAACTGGAAGCGGCTCGTCGAGGTGATCGGGAAACCGGGACTCGCCGACGATTCACGCTTCTTCGACAACGCCGCGCGCATCCAGAACTTGCCGGCGCTGATCGAAATCCTGGCCGGCAGCTTCCGCACACGCACGACATCCGACTGGCTCGCGCGGCTCGAGGCCGCAGGCGTCCCGGCAGGACCGGTGCTGTCCATCGGCGAGATGCTCAAGGACCCGCAGGTGCTGGCGCGGGACATGGTGGTAGAAGTCGAGCACAGCCGTCTCGGGCCCATGAAAACCCTCGGACCACCGGTGAAGTTCTCGGCCACGCCCGGTCGCGTGCGTCATGGCGCGCCGCAACTGGGCCAGCACACGCGCGAAGTATTAAAGGAATACGGTTACAGCGAAATGGAAATCGCCGGATTGGTTGGCAAAGGCGATGTGATCGCGCTATAGGATTCAGGTCGGAAAGAACTTGGAATCATATCCTTGTCACTTCGGTGAGATTTCGCTCGGGTGTTCAGACAATAACGATTGAGGTACCCGTCCGCTGCAACCGGTTGTTAGGCGTCATTGTGCCCTTGGCGCCGGAGTACAACATGGGTGGCTTTCTCCGACGCAACGAACTGAACGCATTCGTATCCCAGAGCGCGCACGTCAATCCCCTCGAACAGTCGCTCTCCCCCGCCCAGCAGGACCGGCGAGATAGCGACGTGCAGCTCATCGATGAGGCCCGTACGAAGATATTGCTGGATAGTGTTAGGTCCGCCGCCAATGCGCACATCCATTCCGTTGGCTGCGTCGCGCGCCCGGTCAAGCGCCTCGTGAATACCGCCCGTGACGAAGTAGAATGTCGTTCCGCCTTCCATCTGGATGGGCGGGCGCGCGTGATGAGTCAAGATGAAAGTTGGAACGTGATAGGGTGGGTTGTCCCCCCACCAGCCTTTCCAGTTCATGTCGAGCCAGGAACCGCGAATCGGTCCGAACATGTTTCTTCCAAGAATCCATGCGCCAACATTCTTGAAGCCCCGCGCAGCGAAGTCGTCATCGATCCCCGTTGTGCCACCGTCGGCGCCAAATAGGGTCCGTTGTAACGTGCGTGTCGGGACTAACCACTGGTGCAAATCTGTCCCGCCCACGCCGAGCGGATTCCTGATGTCCTGATTCGGACCAGTTCCGTATCCGTCAAGCGAGATGGTAAAGCCCTCAACTCGGACGCGTGTCATTTTCATGCCTACCTTTCGATTGACGCCTAACGCCGCGTTGAGCCGCGCGGGGCACGAACACAACAGGAAACGGTGCGCTGTCTCACCGCGTCGGCCTCGAACGCGAAGTTAGATTTCATATGTCTTCGATTTCCACCGATCCAAACTGGCCGGTTATTCGCTCAACGAAGATTCCCACGAACTCGAAGTACTCTCCAGCGCGATCAGTCCTCAACCCGAAATCTTCAACCAAAGCCTCGAATTCAAACGTTTTCCCTTCTTTCTGGGCAATAATGTAGAGGCCGTTTGTTTTTTTCACCGAAAAGCTATCCGTAAACCCTTCGAGAAACGTCTCAACATCTTTCGGATTGTCGTAGTGAAACCTGAATGCCTGCCTTAGCCCCATACTTTCCTTTGAAATCTAACGCAAAGGTGAGCGGCGTGGGCCACGAACATTACAGGAAACATTGCGCTGTCTCACCACGTCCGCCTCGACCGCCGGGTTAGGCGCAGTTTTTCTCTTTGCGCTTCCTTCCAGGCTGATTTTCTGAAACCTATAGATAATTTTAACCATAGTTCATGGGAAATTTGGGACGAATAGGGCTGCGAGCAACAAGATAAGAAGCCCAAGCGCGAAAAGCAATAAAGCACGAGGTGTGAAACGAAATGGATTGGTGCTTTTTGGGTCTAAAATCGTTGGGTCAGCAACCGGAACTAAAAAGAAAAAGACGCGAGCGCCTTTAGTCTCCGGATTATTCCTAAAATGAATGCCAGCCGCGAAGACGGCGACAAGACATAGCAGCCCCCAGACAACATACCAGTTTTGGATAATCCAACTCATATGTAGGCCTAACGTAATTTAGACGTCACATTTTGCCATATAACTTGGCCAAGTGACGTCTAACTTGGCGGGTAATAGTGGCAATAAGTTCTTTTTCACCAGAAACTTAACTAGCACTGCTGGCAATTTATACCCTACTAACTGAACCGACAAACCCTGCAAGGGGTCGTGGGCAGGTTTAAGGCTGATCCTGTATAAGCTGCCTGAAGGTCCATTTATCGGAAAAGAGATTGTCTCTCGGATTGCATGCGGGAGCTTCTCAGCCACCAAGGATATGATTCTAAATTCACTGGGCCAGGCGCACGACTGCCTGTAACGCGAGCCAGGCATAGACCGCCGCGAGCGCGTCGTCGAGCATATTGCCGAATCCGCCACGGATGCGGTGCTCGATCTGGCGGATGGGAAAGGGCTTCCAGATGTCGAACAGCCGGAACAGAAGGAAACCTGCTGCCATCCAGACCCAGCCGGCCGGCGCCATGAACATGGTAATAAGGTATCCGACGATTTCGTCCCACACGATGCCGGGATGGTCGTGCACACCCAGGTCCTGCTCCGTCACATGACACAACCACACGCCGAAAGCGAACATGGCCGCGACGACTCCGGCATAAACCGGCAGCGAGACGGGGTGCAAAAACATATATATAGGTATGGCCACCAGCGTCCCGAAGGTGCCCGGCGCCACCGGCGCTCTTCCGCTCCCGAAACCGAAAGCCAGAAAATGCACGAACCGGCGCCATGGCACGGAGGGTGCCCGCGCCGTCATGCCTGCGAAACCTTCTGTCTCGCCTTGCGTTTGGAAGGATCGCGGCCGAAGAATTGCTCCACCTCCTCCAGGCGTTTTGTCACCGGCATTGGCGGCAAGCTCGCGAGAAAAATCCGCCCGTAACCCTTGCTGAGCAGGCGCGGGTCGCACAACATCAGCACGCCGCGATCGTTTTCGTCCCGAATCAGGCGGCCGACGCCCTGCTTCAGCGCGATCACCGCCTCGGGCAACTGATACTCCATGAACGGGCTGCGTCCGGCCTGTTCCATCGCACCGGCACGCGCCTGCAGTACCGGATCGTCGGGCGAGGCGAACGGCAACTTGTCGATAATGACGCAGGACAGCGCCTCGCCACGCACGTCCACCCCTTCCCAGAAGCTACCGGTGCCGAGCAACACGGCATTGCCCGCGGCGCGGAAGCGCCGCAGCAGTTCCGAGCGCGGCGCGTCGCCCTGCACCAGCAGGGGATAATCCAGCACGTCGCGCAATGTTACGGCGGCAAGCTTGAGCGCGCGGTGGCTGGTGAACAACAGGAACGCGCGGCCGCGGCTGGCGCGCAGCACCGGCAGCGCCGCCTCGATCACGCGATCCGTGTAATCCGGCGCGGACGGAACCGGCAGGCCGGGCGGGATATACAGCATCGTCTGACCCGCGTAATCGAACGGACTGTCCCACAAACCGGTCTCGGCCTCTTCGAGACCGAGTTGCGTTTGAAAGTAAGCAAAACTTTTATTGATGGCCAGCGTCGCGGAGGTGAATATCCAGGCTTTCTTGCCGGCACTGGCGTATTGCCTGAACGAGGCGGCGATATCGAGCGGCGTGAGATACAACGTAAAGCTGCGCGCGGTCGTCTCGAACCAGGCGACGTAATCCGCCGGTGAGTTCTCGCTGATCTTCAGCAGCCGGTCCAGCAAGTCTGACGCGCGACGCGCACCATTGGCCAGTCCCTGTCCCTTTGCCGCGGCCGCGTCGAGCACCGTGGAGAGATTGGTCAACCGCAATTTCAGTTCCGCCAGTGCCGCATGAATTGCTTTGGCATTTTCCAGCTTGCTCCAGGCATCGCGACGCGGCTCAACACCGAACGCCAGGCGGAAATCGGCGGCGGCCTTCTCCAATGCATGCGCGGCGGATGGCAGCTCGCGTATACCGCTGTGTTCCTTGATATCTTCGGCGATGGCATCGCGGCACAGACTCGACAGCTGATGGCTGCTGAGAGTCAGCCCGAAAAAGTTCGAGGCTACTTCCTCCAGCTGATGCGCTTCATCGAAGATCACCGCCTCGACGCCGGGCAGCAATTGGCCGAAGCCTTCCTCGCGCAGCGCCAGATCGGCGAAAAACAGATGATGGTTGACGACCACGACGTCGGCGGCCAGCGCCTCGCGACGCGCGCGGTTGACAAAACATTCCTCATAATAGGAACAATCCCCGCCAAGACAATTGTCCGCGGTCGAGGTCACCTGCGACCAAAGATCGGAATCCTCGGGAATGCCACTGACCTCGGCGGTATCGCCGGATTTCGTACTGCCGGCCCATTCGCGGATGCGCACCAGGTTCGACTGCTCGCGCTTGCCGGTAAAACGCGCTTCCGTTTCAGTGCGGTCCAGATGGTGCCGGCAGAGATAATTGGACCGCCCCTTGAGCAGCGCCGTGGTCACGGGCACCGCCAGCGCATCGCGAATAATAGGAAGGTCGCGGTGATAGAGTTGATCCTGTAGGTGGCGCGTACCGGTCGAAATCAGGATTTTTTTCCCGGACAGCAACGCCGGCACGAGATAGGCGAAGGTCTTGCCGGTGCCGGTGCCCGACTCGGCGATGAAAACGGAATAATCCGCCAATGCCTGCTCGATGCGCGTCGCCATCTCCTGCTGAGACGGGCGAGGCATGAAACCTTCAAGCCGCCCGGCGAGAGGCCCGTCAGAACCGAGAATGTCTTTGCTGGAAACAGGCATATTATTAAATGACAAGACGAACGAGCGTAGCGAAGTAGGGATTCGTGTCAGGGCTTCCTTAATTGGTCTTCCGCTTCTTGCGCCAAGCTTGTCACGAGGATAAGCTGAACCGAAGCATACAATAATTCGGGACATACCCATACCATGCCGGACCGGCACCAACCCCTGCTATCCCCCCAACCTTTATATATTCCTGCGCGACGTCTTCTGATGCGGGCCATGGCTATCGGTCTGTGTACCCTGACGTTAGGTGCCTGCTCCATGGGCCAGATGGTGGCACGTTCTACTTTGCCCATACTCGAGAGCGGCAACGTCGCGATGAACCGCGAGACGGATCTCGAGCTAGCGCGTGCCGCCATTCCCGCCAACCTGAAGCTGATCGAAGGATTGATACAGGAGCTCCCCGGCAACGCCGATTTGCGCCTCCAGGCGGCGCAGGGCTTTTACGGGTACGCCTACGGTTTCGTCGAGAACGAAGACAACCGGCGCGCCTCCGGGCTGTACCGCCGGGGATGGGAGCACGCGCGGCAGGCCCTCGCCACCTCGGGGTTTCCGGGCGATGTCACCGTCATGACGACAGAGGAACTCAAGCGACAACTCGCCGGACTCGGCCGCCGCGCCGTGCCGGCCCTGTTCTGGACCGCCTCCTGCTGGGCCAAATGGATCGACATGAACCGCAACGATCCGGCGCGCATCGCCGACATGGGCAAGGTGGCGGAATTGATGGAGCGCGTGCTCGCGCTCGACGAAAATTACTACCACGGAGGCGCGCATCTGTTTTTCGGTGTGTACTACGGCGCACGGCCGCCGATGCTGGGCGGAGACTTTGAGCGTTCCGCGAAACATTTCGAAAATGCGCGGACCATCACGCATGGCAAGCTGCTGCTCGTCGACCTGTTGCAGGCCGAATATCTCGCGCGTCAGCAGCTCGATCGCCAACAGTTCCATGAGCGATTGATCGCGGTTGTCAACGCACCGCCGGACATTTATCCCGAGATGGCGCTCGTCAACGCCATCGCGCAGCAAAAGGCCGCGAGACTGCTCGCCAAAGAAGAGGAGTGGTTTTGAAAAAACTTTTTGCAGTTTTCCTGCTTCTCTTCCTGTTCCCGGCTGCCCACGCCGAGGAAGCTTATGTGCTCAAGTTCGCCACCCTCGCCCCGCAAGGCTCCACGTGGATGAACATCATCACGGACTGGGCGAACAAGGTGGAAAAGGAAAGCCAGGGCAGGCTCAAGTTCAAGCTGTACGGCGGGGGCGTGTCGGGCGACGAGCCCGACGTGCTGCGCAAAATCCGCTTTGGACAACTTCACGGCGGGGCGATGACCGGTCACGGTATCGGCTATATCTATTCACCGACACGGGTACTGGAAATTCCATTTCTGTTTCGCAGTTACGATGAGGTCGATCACGTACGCGCCCAACTCATGCCGGAAATTCGCGAGGGATTTCACCGGAATGATTTTGAACTACTGGGTTGGATGGAGGTGGGATTCATACAATTGTTCTCCCGCGTCCCCATCTACTCCATCGAAGACATGAAAAAACGGCGTATATGGCTGTGGCAGGGTGACCCGCTCGGCACGGCTTTCTTCGCGGCCAGCGGTCTCTCTCCCGTGTCCTTGCCGATTACGGAAGTTTTCACCAGTCTTTCGACCGGGCTGATCGACACCACCATCGCGCCGCCATTGGGAGCAATAGCCTTGCAATGGTTTACGAAGACGCCTTACATGACCAGCATGCCGGTCATGGACGGCATCGGCGGCCTGATCGTGTCGCGCAAGTTTTTCGATGGTTTGCCCAAGGACCTCCAGCAACTGTTGCGCCGTACCGGCGAAGAGGCCGGCGCCCGTCTGCTCGTGGAAACACGCCGGGACAATGAAAAAAGTCTTGCGGTGCTGAAGCAGCACGGGATCACTTTTACCAACGAGTGGAAGGACAAGGACTCGGACCTCTACGACCTGCGCGATCGGGCCGCCGCGATGCTCGCCAAGGATGGCTATATTCCGGCACCGATTTATGAGAAAGCGCGCAAATCACTCAACGATTACCGCGCGCACAAAGGCAAGAAGTGACCGACCAAGCCGAGCACTATCGACGAAACCGCACCTGGAAGGCCAAGCTCGAGTTCTACCTGACCAACGCGGAAAGCATCGTCGCCACGACCGGGCTGGCGCTGCTGCTCGTGCTGTCGCTGGCCGAGATCGGCGCACGTAATTTCTTCCACACCGCCATTCCCGGGGCGGATATTCTCGATCGTTATCTGGTGCTTTGGGTGAGCTTTCTCGGAGCGGTGATGGCCGTACGCGAACGTCACATCAAAATCGATGCCGTAGCGGTATGGTTTCCCGAGACCTGGCGACGCAAGCTGGAGCGTCCGATATTCGTCTTTTCCGCCGTGGTGTGCGGTTTCCTGTTCTGGGCGGCGCTACGGTTCTGGCGGGAGGAATGGGCTCACGCCGCCGCGGCGGAGAAATGGGTGGCGGCGCTCGCTGTGATCATCCCGTTAAGCTTCTTTCTCCTCACCGCCCAATTTGCGATCCGTTTCGTCATCGGGCCGCGTTCTTCAAAACGTACATCATGACATTCGTCGTCGTTGCCTTGCTTATCGCTGTTGCGGCACTGGGTGTCCCGCTGTTTGTCGTGCTCGGTGCCGGCAGCCTGTACGCCGCGCATTCCGCGGGACTCGATCCGGCGGTGCTTGTGGCGGAGATGATGCGCCTGGCCTCCTCGCCCAACCTCATGGCCATTCCGCTTTTCACGCTCGCCGGCGTAGCCTTGTCGCGCGGCGGCGCGCCCGAGCGGCTGCTGCAGGTATTCAACGCGGGGTTCGGCTGGATGCCGGGAGGACTGGCCATCGTGGCGCTCAGCGCGTGCGCGTTCTTCACGGCATTTTCCGGCGCTTCCGGTGTCACCATCCTCGCACTCGGCGGCCTGTTATACCCGATTCTGCGCGGTGAAAATTACTCCAAGAATTTTTCGCTGGGATTGCTGACTTCCTCGGGCTCGCTCGGTCTGCTGTTTCCTCCCAGCCTCGTGATCCTGCTCTACGGGATCGTGGCGGGTGTCAGCATCGAACAGCTATTCATGGCGGGACTCGTTCCGGGCTTGCTGCTGTTGGCCATGCTGGCGCTCTACAGCGCCGCCGTCTCGCGGCATATCGGAATTCCACATCGCCCGTTTTCCTTGTCAGTGCTCATATCCTCCCTACGGACCGGCATATGGGATCTGCTGCTGCCCGTCGGTATCGTCGCGGGACTGTTCGGCGGCTACGTCACCGCCACCGAGGCGGCCAGTTGCTCGGCGGCCTACGCGCTGCTGCTCGAAACAGTAATACACCGCCGTCTTGTCTCGGCCTCGCAACTTTACGAAATTTTCCGCGAAACAATCATCCTGGTGGGGACCCTGCTGATCATCCTGGGGATAGCACTCGGCTTCACCAATCTGCTCATCGATGCACAGATCCCGATGAAGATACTGGCGGCGCTCGAACAAGGGGTATCCAGCCAATTGCAGTTCCTGTTGCTGCTCAACGGCTTTCTGCTGGTGGTCGGCTGTATAATGGATATATTTTCCGCCATCGTCGTTGTGGTGCCGCTCATCCTGCCGCTGGCCCAACGCTTTGGGGTTGATCCGGTACACCTCGGCATCGTGTTTCTGGCGAACCTGGAAATCGGCTACCTTACCCCGCCCGTGGGCATTAACCTGTTCCTCGCCAGCCAGCGCTTCAAGGAACCGATGCTGAACCTTTTCCGCGCCGCCCTGCCATTTCTCCTGATCATGCTCATGTGGCTGGCGCTGGTCACCTATCTGCCATATCTGTCATTGTGGTGGAAGTAGTTCTGGATCGACCAGTATTTTTGATAGTTCCGCAAGGCGTTTGAGCCACCTGAGTTATTCCACTCCATCTCAAATTCTCTGACATCGGCATGCCGCTGACGCGGAAACTCGCTCTCATTTTTTGTTCGAGGACGGAAGAAAAATAAGAGCGCCGGCGTCACTAGAAGCATGTCGCAGCGTCTTATTTCAGTGAAAAGGTTTTTTGCCATAGTTCGAATTCCGTTGCCGGAATCGGGCGACTGAAGATATAGCCCTGGATTTCGTCGCAACCCAGCTCACGCAACAACCTGACCTGCTCATCGGAATCAACCCCCTCGGCGATGACCTTGTGCTTCAGCAGGTGCGACAGAGAAATGATGGCCGAGACAATCGTAAGGTGATCCGGATTGTTCGCAATATTGATAATAAATGACCGGTCGATTTTCAGCGCATTAATCGGCAGCGTGGCAAGGTGGCTGAACGACGAATACCCGGTCCCGAAATCGTCAATCGCGATGCCAACTCCCATTGCCTGAATCGCCTTGAGCTTCATGACGTTTGCCTCGACATCTTTCATGATCAGGCTCTCGGTGATCTCGATATCGAGACCGCAATTTTCGCGTCCATTCTTTTTCACGATCTCCTGAATCATCAGAACGAAATTCTTCTGCACCAGCTGGATCTGGGAGATGTTGACCGCGATGCGCGGTGCACGAGGATCTTTCGCCCGCCACAGGGCATGTTGCGCCACGGCTTTCTCGATAATCCACCTGCCGACATCGATGATCAGTCCGGAATCCTCCAGCGTGGCGATGAATTCGATGGGTGGCACCATACCCCGATCCGGGCTGTTCCAGCGCAACAGCGCCTCGGCGCCGGATACGCGCCCACTCCGGATGTCGATCTTGGGCTGGTAATAAAGCATGAATTCATCACGATCCAGCGCGCGCCGCAGCATGGTCTGAAGCGCCAGACGATCGCCAAGCCGGACATTCAGCTCCGCCGTGTAAAACTGAAAGTTGTTGCGCCCCAATTCCTTGGCCCGGTGCATCGCCGCCTCGGCGTTTTTCAGCAGGGTTTCCGTATCTTGTCCATCGTGCGGATAAAGGCTCACGCCGATGCTGCAGGTGATGTCCAGCTCACGGTCGTGCATGACAATCGGCCGCGAAACGGTGTTCAAGACCTTCTGCAGGGTGTCGGTAACCTGCGGCCGGGAGGAAATGGCCTCCACGATGCGCTGCAACACTTTCGGAATGTTTTCCTCATTGGCGATGCCCGACAGAACCATCACGAACTCATCGCTGGCCAGCCGCGCCACGGTGTCCGTCGTTCGTACGCATGACTTTATGCGCTGCGCCACGAGTTTCAGCACTTCGTCACCCGCCTGGTGGCCGAGACTGTCATTGACGAAGTTGAAATTATCGAGATCGAGGAGCGCCACCGCCACGATATGCTTTTGCCGCTGGGCCAGCGCCACCGCCTGTTGCAAACGGTCTTGCAGCAGGTTCCGGTTGGGCAGTTCGGTCAGCAGGTCGAAGTTGGTCTGGCGCTCGAGCTGTTCCTGGTAATTCCTGGTTTCGGTGATGTCGTTCAACACTCCGACGAAATGCGTGATCTGCCCCCGGTCATTGCATACCGGGGATATATGCATGTCGTTCCAGAAAAGACTGCCGTCCTTGCGGTAACAACGAAGCGTGGCATGGGCCTCGCGTTGCTCCGCAAGCGCTGCCTGGATATCCGCGAACCCAGGTTGATCAGTGTCGGTTCCCAACAGGAAATTGGCATTCCGGCCGAGCGCCTCCGCGGCTGCATATCCTGTCATGCGCTCAAAAGCGGGATTGACGTATTCAATCGGTTTATCCGGACCAGAGGAGCTGGCAATCACCACGGCGTTGACGCTCGACTCGATGGCGCGATTGCGCAACCGCAAATCCTTGCCGGCTTTACTATATCGACGCGAAGTAAATATGACCGCCAGAATTCCGACGCCGGCGGCGACAACGCATGCAATCAGAAATGTCCAATAAAATGACGCGCCGCTCACGTACAGCACCGTGCCGGGCGGCGTGGATAGCAAGACAGGTCATGCATGAACATGCTGCGTGAGAATAGGTTGACCCCGATATTCTCACAGTATAGTTACATGCATTCCTTCAGGATGGATTCCAGGGCTGGGGCGGCTTATGACGCCTCGATGCACTCGTGTTGGCGGTAAAAACAGCAAGGCCCCGCCGTTAGGTGAGGCCTTGTTGTTGGCATTGGCGTCCCCGACTAAGACGGCAAAAAATCGATCGGGTAGGTCACCACCATCACACCCACGTTCTTTGCGCCGAAATCGAACAGCCTGACTCGGGAAACCAGTTTTCGCTCAAGATCCGTCGCGCGCAGTTCGCTTGAAACCACTTCGCAGGCCATGACCTGGCCTGAAGACGCAATCGTGAGCTTCAATATGACCTTGCCCTGCAACGTCGGGTCCTCGCGCAGCGCACGATTGTACAAGGCGTATATCGCGGCCTTGTTCTTGTCGAAGATCAGTTTGATCTCCTCGATCGACCGCGCGGCCTGACCGCCACCGCCGCGGGTCAATCGTCCGCCGGCACCGTCGCCGCCTCCACCTCCTCCACCGCCGCCAAGCGGGCTGTTCACCTTGGTAGTGGAGCGTCCCGCGAGACCGCCGCCGCCGGTGCCATAGCTGAGCTTCGAGGTATTGATTCCGCCGCTGCTGGTCGCGGCCGAGGTCATGATGGCTCTGGCGCCGGCACCCATCGCCGGACCACTCGTCGAACCCACGCCGGGGCCCTTGCCCGGACCGATGCCCGGCCCGGCCTTGAAGTTCTTCTGAATATTTGACGCGACCGGATTGTCACGCAAATCCGCTAATTCATCTTTAAACGCGAGCAGGCCGGAACGCGATGCTTTCTTGCGCGCGGTTTCGATATTTTTTTCAACCGGCGGTTTCTCGATCTTCTGCCGCGCTACTTCCTTCTTGGGATCGATCTTGGCCGACTCCGGCTTGGCGTTCACGGCTTCCGGCTCGGGCAGTTTCACGGGCGGCGAAGGCGTGGCCGCACGCTGTTCGAGCACGAGCTTGGCGATGCGCGGCGGGAGTTCATCGACTGCCTCGCGGTCGACCTTGGGCACGGGCAGAAATGGCATGATCAGACTGAACAGAATAAAGAATACCGATATCCGCTTGAGGATTTTCTTGAAACGCTCTTCATCCTCGGCGGAAACCGTCCACGGCAATGCGGCGGAAGCATAAGTTGACATGACGGACTATCCCTTTTCTTTCTTCATGACGGCAAAGGCGATGCTGCTGTAGTTCGCATGTGCGCAGGTGACCATGACTTTCCTCAGGAGCTTGTAGGGAATCTCCTTGTCACCCATGATCGTGATGTCCTTGTTGGCCTTGTCCTTCGCATCCTTGTCGATCACAGTCCGGCCGGATTGGTATGCTAGTTCAGTTTGCAGTGACTCAATGACCTCAAGACCGGAATTCAGGACATCGGCCACCGACGCGACCTTGCGCCCCTGTACGAAGATGTCCTCGTCATTCACCACGATCACGACGGTTTCCTTCGGCACTTTCTCCGACGTGGATTCGGGCAGCTTGACCGCCTTGGTGTTAGGCAGGATTTCAACGTCCGAGGCGTTTGCCAGCAGGAAGAAGATCAGGATCGTGAAAATGTCGATCAGCGACACCAGGTTGAGATCAACCATGGTCTTATTCCGTTGGCGCCGCTGCGCGCGTTTTTCGAGTGGAGAGTCATGCATGATGCTTGTTCCTCCTATAACCCGGCTCGCGTCGCCGGCGGCGCATCGCCCACGGAAATTTCCGGGAACAACTCGACACGCGCGTGCGAGCCTGCCTGCGCCACTTGCGCCGACCGGACCGCGTCCATCACCTGCACGAGGGTGTCATACGAAGTGTCCTGCTCGGACAGAATGGTGGCGTCCAGCTTGTCCGGAAAACGTGTCTTGAGCTGGCGCATGAGGTCGGAGAGCGCGTGATAATCGTAGCCCTCGGCGGTGCTGTCGATGCGCTGGATCAGACCGGCGTTACGGTCGCCCACTTCGATCGCCCGCGGCCGGATCGTAATTTCGAGCTGCAGGCTCTTGCTGATCTCGGTGGGTCCCGATGCCGCCGCCGGAAGATTCAGTTCCAGCACCGCCAGACGCGTAAACACCACGCTCGTCAGCAGGAACGGCACCAGTACCACGATCAGGTTCATGAACGCGGTGATGTCCAGCTCCACCGTATGTTTTTTCAAGCGCCGTTTGCGGTAGTTCATGGTTACGTACCCAAGTCGGATTTCACGCGCTCGACCAGGTTCAGAAACTTGATCTTGGCCGCTTCCAGGCTGTCCACGATCTCCGAGGTCCGCGCCTGCAGGAAGGCGTGGATCAGCAGAAACGGAATGGCGACCATCAAGCCGAAGGCGGTGTTGTTCATCGCGATGGAGATACTGGCCGAGAGCAATTCGGCTTTTTCCGAAGGATTGACCTGTGCCACCGCGGTAAAGGCCTTGATCAGTCCGATGATGGTTCCGAGCAGTCCCAGCAGGGTGACCACGTTGGCAAAGGTGGCGAGGTAATGGGTGCGCTTCTCCAGGCGTGGAACCATTTCCATCATGCCCTCTTCCATCGCCGCATCGATATCCTCGCGTCGGCGCGCGCCCTTGGCACGGCTCAGCCCATAGCCGATGATCTTGCCGATGGCGGTATCCGATTTCGCGGTCATCTGCAGCACCTGCTGAAACTTGCCGCTCTTGAGCAGCGGCAGAAGCTCCTCCCAGGTTTCGCGATTGATCTTGCGCGAACGGCTGATGTAGATGAAACGCTCGACCGCAATCGCCAGCCCCAGCGCGAGCACCATAATGCTGGGATAAATGAACACACCGCTGTCCTGAAAGAATTTCACTATCGTACTGTATGCACTCATGATTAAGCTCCTATGCTGTTGCCAAACTCGGCATTACTTTCCGGCATGCGCCGGACCACTCGACGGCGACAGGCTCTTTTGCCTGTCGACAATCAAAACGTGATACTCCACCTGACGCCGGAACACTTCCCGATCCACCGGCGCCAGGGCCTCGTCCAACAGGCTGGCGACGGGTCGGCCGACCAGGTCTCCCGGCAATGGTTTCTTCCACGGAACGATATAGGTCACCTTGGGCAATTCGCGGCTGCCGATGATGGACGTGCCTTCGAGATCGGCGCGATCCGCCGCCCACGCGCTTGCCCCGACGGCAAAACACAGAGGAAACAAAATCCGTACGGTGTAATTCATCTGTCATTCCTCATGGCGGTTTTATCGGCCGTTTGCTGGCGTTGCTTCAGGTCGACGATCCACTTGTTCACCTGCGTATCCGCCGACGGTAACAGCGCCTGATACCGTTCGTAATGCTGCAGCGCCTTGCCCTGATCCTGCAGGTACAGGTCGTACAGAATTCCCAGGTTGAGATGGGTATTCAGATAATTGGAATCGATCTGCAGCGCCCGGGCATAAGCCTCGCGCGCCTTGTCGAGTTGTCCGCTTTGCCGGTACACGATGCCCAGCTGGTTGTGGTACGCCGCACGGTCCGGATTGATCGCGATGGCTTTTTCCAGCGCCTCTGTGGCGGCGGGTAATTTTCCCAAACGAAAATAGACAATTCCCAGGTTCGCATACGGGCCCGATAACTCCGGATGAACGCGTGTCAGTACCAGGAGCATGCGCTCGGCGTCCTGGTAGCGACCAAGCTTCATGGCATTCAAGGCGCCGGCAAAGTCGCGCTGTACGGCCGGATTCACGGCTGACTCGGGTTTGCTCTCCACGGCGATTGCCGGTACTGGCATACGCGCGCCTGTCGACGGCAACGACGTAGCACAGCCAGCAAGTGCCGCTGTCAGCAATATCAGGAAAACAGGAACAGAGCGCTTAGCGGAGCGCATTGATAATGACCTCGCTTTTCTCCACCTTGGCATACCGTACCGGGCGCAGTTTTCCGAGCGCATCGATACTGCGCCGAACCCATTGATCGTAGACGCGGCTGGCGATACGGCGCACATTGACTTCATGAAGTTCAATCGCCTTCTCCTCGAAGGGAAAGGCCTGTTCCTCCAGCATCACGACATACTGCTCCAGTTCCTCCGCGGACAATCCCTTGGGCCGCTGCGACGCGAGCAGCTCGCGGCTGAAATCACGATAGATCTCGGCGATGTGGTACGTGGAGGCGGTGGCCACCTCGGCCACGCCATATTCCGCCGCCGTGCCATAGGCCTTGAGCGCCAGCTGCATCTTTGCTTTTTTGTTTTTCAGGCTCTTCTTCAGCGGTTCCTTCAGGCGCACCTGGCGATACGCCTCGTAATAGGGTTCGGCCAGGGTCATGGCGGCGGTCGCGGCGAGAGTACGCGTACGGTCGGTGCGTTCGCGTCCTCCGTCGCGCTCGGCTTTCACCAGATCATCCAGCCAGACCTGTTGTGACCTGGATTGCCCGAGCTTCCGGCTGAGCTTGGCCAGGCGGTCGCGGGCCTCGATCGCGGGCTCGAGCGGGCGTGCGAACTGTCGGACATAACGCTCATACGCGCCGAGGGCGCGTTGGTCGTTGCCGGCTTTTTCGTAGAGCTCGGCGGCTTGCCATGTCGCTTCGCGACGGACCTGCGCATCCTTGTTCTGGTTCGAGGCCAGCGACTCGAATTCGCCGGCGGCCTTGGACCACTGTCCATGCTCGAGATAAGCGACGGCGAGCTTGTTGGAAACCTCGGCCTGCAAGGGGTGGCCCGGATGAGCGTGGCGGAAATTTTCCAGTGTCTGGATGGCGCTCGGCCAGTTCTTCATCGCGACATAAGTTGCGGCGGCATCGAACTCGGCATTGGCGCGGATCGGCGAATCGGGCGCGACCTTACCCACGCGCAGGAAATGCACCGTGGCCTCCGCCAGCTTGCCCGCCGCGCGGCTTTGCTCGCCCTGCTTGTACACCGCGGCCGCCAGACGCTCGACGAGCGTGCCGCGGCCGGCGTCCTTCGCCGGTGCGAGGGTCAACGCCTGCTGATAGCCGGTCTCGGCCCGGTCAAACGCCCCCTTCTCGAATTCCGTGTGCGCCACGACGGTCCATGCCGTGCGCCGAAGCGCCGGCGACGGCTCCGGCTTCAACGCCAACACGCGTTGCGCCACACTGGCGGCGCGAGCCGGCGCATGTAGGGCATACAATCTTTCAGCGGCATTGGTCAGCACCATAGGCGCGCGCGCGTCGGAAGCATTGACGTCGGCGAAGCGCAGCGCGCTTTCCAGGGCACGTTGCTGCCAGCCGGGCTTGTCGCCGGCGCCGAGACGCTTTTCCTGTTCGGTATAGGCCAGCAAGGCGGCATAACCGGCATCCGCGCTCTTGTTATGCCGCGGATAATCGTAGGCGGTCTTCTCATACTCGACGGCGGCGTCGGCGTAACGCTTGTCCTCGAACAGCATCTCCGCGAGCAGGAAATTCATCGCCGGCGCCTGCGGGTCCAACGGGAACGCCTCCAGAAACGCGCGATACCAGCGCGCGGCTTCCTGATAGTCGCTCGAGGCTTTGGTCTTTTGCGCGCTGGCGTGATAGTGGCGCGCGAGGTCTTCCTGATTGGATTTGAGCAGCGGCAGCACACGACCATAAGCCGCGGATGAACTGACCTGGCGGAAATCGCTGTGAATGCCGTAGCGCGTGGCAAATTCCTTCTTGGCCTCCAGCGCCAGGCTGGCAAAGCCGGCCTGCTGATAGGCCTCGATCACCTTGGCCTGCAGCAACGGGGCCTGGGGATGCGTGGGATAGCGGTGCCCGAAGGCGCTGTAGGTATCGGCGGCGTCCTTGATGCGTTCCTGTTTGAAATACAGATCGCCCAGTTGCTGGTAGACCAGAAATTCATAGTCGCGGCGTCCCGCGGCGGCGAAATAATCCGGTATCGATTCAGCGCCGTGTAGATTCGACAGGCTCAGGCTGACCACGCGTAATGTATCCTCGACCAGTTCCCGGTCGGCGCGGCTCAATGACGCAAACTCATTGATCGAGGCGCCGCCGATGCGGCCGACAAACTTGCGGTCAAGCACGCCAAAGAATGAATTCAGCGCGGCGTCATGACGCAGCTGTTTGAACAGCGACCAACCGTGCATGTAGAGCGCGCGCTCATAGAACGGCGAGACTTCGCCCTGCCGGACAATCGACTCGTACGCCTGTTGCGACGCCTCGTAGGACCGCAACGTGAACAGGAGTTCACCGCGCCGGAATTGCGCCTCGTCACGGTAGGCGGTGTGAGGATAGGCCGCCACCAGCTGATCCAGCACCCGCAGCGACTGTGCCAGGTCGCCGCCCTGCTCATGCGCTTTGGCCAGCTGATACATAACGCGGTCGTTGCCGGCATAGTTCGGGTACGCTCGCAGCAGGTCCTGATACCACTTGATGGCGTTACGATAATCGGCCGCACTCAGGGCGCCCTCGGGCGCAATCGGCTTGATGCCGGGCTCCGGTACCGGCGTATCGGTACCGGCGAGTTGTTGTTCATCGGCGCTCTCCATTTGCAGATCGCCCATGCGGCGCATCGCTTCCGGACGCAATTCGTGGTTTGGCGCCGTGTTCAGGAAAGCGCGGTAACCGGCGATGGCTTTTTGCTTTCCACCCTCGATCGCCGCGCCGCGTTCGATCGGAACCACGCGCCCCTCCAGGCTCTTGATGGTCGGTGCGTCGTCCTTCCTGGTGAAGGAGCACGCCGCCAACACGGAAAGCGCCGCCAGCAGGAGCAGCCGCGGGTTCATTTCGTCCCCCGGCCGGCATTGGCGGCTTCGTCATACATCTGCGCAACGGCAAAGCGCGCCTGGGTGAGATAAGCCGCCAGCCGCTCTTTTTGCGCGGTGAGTTCGGCAACTGCCAGTTCTTCCAGAAAATGTCCATGCGCGGAGGCCATGGCCTGAACCCGGGACTGTAACTGCGTTACCCGGCCGCGCAGTTGAACGATGCGCGCGGAAAAATTTTCAAATGTCCTGGGTGCATCCGCCTGCGCGCGCATCAATGCTTCCCGCCGCGTCCCGGTCTCGGCGAGATTCTGATCCAGCGTCTTTAGTTCCTTCCTGGCCTGCCACAGGCGCGGGACGTAGTCGGACGACACATCCCAGAACAGCAGGCCTTGTAGCAGGCGATACTTGTCCTGGGCCGCGGATATATCTTCGTGTCCGGAGAGATGCTTGAGGGTTGATTCCACCCTGCTCAATCGCGCCAGCAGTTGCTGCTCTTTGTCGTTCGCCAGCCCCATGACATCGTTGGTGTTTTCGATGCGTACCAGTTCGGCCGCGTAGCGGTCGCGCCGCGCGGGCAGTTCCGAAAAATTCCGCGAACGTTCGTCCTGCAGGACCCGCGGCAAACGCTTTTCGTACGCCAGGCGGCGCGTGGCGAGCATGTCGCCGAAGATGCCGATGTTGTTCGTCCAGTAGTCCAGGTTCTGCGTCAGAAAACGCAAATCACGATAATTCTTGAGCGCCTCCTGAAAATCGTGACCGGCCATGAGATGAATCAGATAACGCGACTCCGGCGCATCCGGCACTTCACGCATGCGCCAGAACCATCCCATCTCATTCACGGCGTCATTCTGCAGAATCGCATCGACCATTTTTCCCGAACGGATGGCCATCATGGAGGAATCGATGCGCGCCATTTCATTCGTGTAAACGGCGATGGCCGTTTCGTATTGCTGCAGCGACTGTTGGTAGGCGCCCAGGCGCCCCAATGCATAGGGCAGCGCGAGCAAGGCCTCCTGCACGGCGGAGTCAATGACGTTGCGCTTTTGCAGTTCGGTCCAGGGAACCAGTGACTGTTGGTTCTGGTTCTGCGCGGAATAAGCCCAGCCGACCCCGAGCAAGGCCTTGTTCGACAACAAACCATCGAGCCGCACCTGCTCAAGCCGGGCCTGGGCGCGGGCCGGCGCCGCGTCACGCAGGAAGGCGTAACCCAAGGCAACGTTGGCCTTGTCCTTCAGGGATTTCAGCTCCTCGTCGGCCGCCGGTTTGCCGCCGACCTCTTCCAGGAGCGCCGTGCCGGCGGCGCTGTCGCCGGCCTTGATCAAGGCGACACCGAGGTTGTAGCGGCCGTACTGCGCCCATGCCGACTGTCCGTGCATGCGCGCCAGAACCTCCGACGCCTGACGATAGTCCTTTCTTTCCATCAGTAACTGGGCCTGGAGCAGTTGCCGCTCCTCTTCCAGCTCGCCGGGCAGTGCATCATGAATGCGGGAAATCGCGTCCCCGGCTTCGGCCAGATAGCCGCGCTGGTAGCGGATCTTCGCCAGATAGAACCAGGCGCGGTCGCGAATTTCCGGCGCGGCACCAGCATCGATCAGGCGCTGGAAGATCTCTCCCGCCTGAAGGTGCAGACCGTACGAAAGATACATGCCGCCGAGCAGCAGTTCGGCCTCATCGCGATGATGATCGATTCTCTGGAACTGTTGAGCGGTCAGCAGATTGGTGATGGCCGAAAAGTATTGCTGCTGGTAAAAATAAAACAACACCTCGCCATAGTGGAGGTCCTTGACCTGCTGCGATTCATTCCGGCGCGCGCTGCCATGGGCGACCGTGCCCAACATCGCACAGGCACACAGTGCCGCGACGAGCGCCGTCAGGCGCGTCTTATGAGCCGGTGGATGTCGGTTCATGACACATTATTGCCATTCCTTGACGCGAAATTCCGGCTGGAGATTGCGCGTAACGTCCTTTATCTGGAGTTCGATATATCTCGGTTCCGTCAGCTTTTCGAATTCCAGGGTGGCGCCGCGACGATAGTCGCGGTCGTGCGGCCCCTTGCCGGTGAAAAACGCGACCAGTTCGTGCTTGCCCACGCGAAGATTGCCGAGGTAAAGGCGATGCACACCGCCGCGTCGCAACGCCTCGATTTCGCGTTGCGTATACAAGTAGTGCGCCACCACCTTGTCGTCCAGCTTCACCTCGACGGCGTCGAGCTCAAACAGGCTGCCGATATCCATGGACACGAACACGGCCACCTGCGTGCTGGCCGGGAACAACAGCTCCTCTTCCAGCGCCAGCAGATCGCGGTTCAACTCCATCACGTCTTTTTTCAGCGATTGCGCCTGCTGATCCAGGCCTTTGTATTGGGTGGCCTGAGGTTTTCCCGTGGTGTCGGCGACAGATACCGCCGGTGGCAATGAAACCAGCAGGCTCAGTGAAAGCAAGACAAATGCCCTTCGAACCCGCTTCAGCGTATGCATGATAATCCGGTCTTTCATATGCCTTTACTCGTATGTAAGGGGTTATAGGCGCTCAAAACCACACTGATAAAAACAGTTGGGCGACGTTGGCGTTAAACGCAAACGGCGTCTGGGTGCGTACATCGGTGAAATCTTCATATTTGAACCTGATATGGTCGTAGGCCACATTCAGCGTCGACTTGTTCACAAACGACGGGTGATTCTGGATGGTGTAGGTGAACTTGCCGCCGATGGCGTGACTCTTGAACGTGCTCAGTTCCTTGTCGCGCGCCATGAAATTCTGCGACTGCGTGAAATTGTCGCTGTAGAATGAGGCGTTGTCTTGCGAGTAGTAACGGTAACGCAGTTCGACCAGCCACAGCGTGCTCGCGTAAGTGCTGTAGGCCGCCTCCGCCGTATTGGCGGCAATATCCCAGGTATCCCAGAAATAGCGGTATTCGAAGCGCACGGATGAGCCCGGCAACAGGTATTTGAGCGCGCGCAAAGCCACGGCCTGGCTGTCGCGGGAGCGCGGATATCGCTCCGGCACGGCGGCGCCGAAGATTCGCGCGGAACGGTACGGACTGTTCAGAAAACCCTCATCGGTAATGGCCTCGTAATCCAGGCTGACCCGCAGTGTCTGGGTGAGTATCTGCGACACGCCGAGTCGATACTGGTAGCGATTGACATAATCGGAGAACGACGCGTTGTTGTTCTCAAGCACCGTATCCTTGCCACGGCTGTATCCCATGCTGACCGTGGTCATGCCGCCGAATACATCTTGCGAGAAGTTCATGCTGAGCGTATCGGCGATGTAATCGGGTTCATTGCTTTTTGCCACGGACAGACTCATCAGACTGTCGTTGTAAAGATAATCGATGCCCGCACCGTACTCGGTGCGCTTTTCCTTGAAAGGACTGGCCGTGGTGACAACGTCAATCGATGCACTGCTGACGGTGTCCGCATAATAGGAACCGGACACCGACACCTTGTCCGCAACATTCTTTCGCACCAGCAACGCCGGTCCTGACACACGAACGCCGCCGCCATCGTAGAAATGATACATACTGTCGGCGCGCTCCTCGGGCAGCACGGCAGCGTGACAATGCATGCCGTGCAGACAAACAAGCAGGCCGACGGCTCCCAGCCAATGCGATGCCCAGGCTGTACCGTACGGTTGCCGACGGCCAGCCTCGGCGGCGCTAATTGCAACCACATCCGCCTCCTTCCGAGGTGACCGCGCCACGCGCTGCTTCGCGCGTGTCGAAAACATGCTGGCGATGCTTGTCGGCAATGGGGTCGCGCGAGGTGCTCATGATCGGATCGGCGAGATGCTCGCGCTCGTACGGCTTGACCCATGGCTCGGTCACGCAACCCGCCAGGCTGCCTAGAAGCAAAAACATCAGTGTGATATCCGCCAGCTTCATGTGATGCGATGTCATTCCTTCAGCAGTTCACGTATCTGTGCCTGATACTTGTTCTCGATGCCGGGCACGTAGCCTTTCTGTATATAACGGACCTTTCCGTCACGATCGATCAGAATCGTCGTCGGCATGGCACTGACCTGGTAGAGCGCGCTTGCGCGCTTGTCCGCGTCGAACAGAATCGGATACGCGGCCTTGAGCCTGGATACCATCTGGATCGCGTTGGCCGATTCGGAATCGACATTGACGCCGAGCAGCACAAACCCGGTATCACGGTATTTCTCGTAGAGTATGTTCAATGCCGGTATTTCCTGGCGGCAGGGACCGCACCAGGTGGCCCAGAAGTTGATCATCACGACCTGTCCACGCAACTCCTTCAAAGACAGATTCTTGTCCTTCAGGCTCTTCAGCGTGAACTCCGGTGCCGGTTGCCCGGGCGAGATGTCCGCTGCGTATAACGGAGTAAAAGATAGAAACACGGCCAGACATCCCATCAACAATGTACTTGCGCTGCGCATGGTGCTGAGACCTTTTTTCCAGGAAAGTTAGAAAAATAGCGTGAGGCCGACAGTTGCCTCGAAGTTGTTGGTGCGTTTGTTCTGACCCAACAGGTCGGAATCGAAGACGTGGTCGCGCATGTCGATGTGCATGGCGAACCAGTCGTTCAGCAGAATCCGGTAACCTCCCCCGAAATTGAATGTGGCGTGACTTTCATTGGCGAATGTCGTCGTGCCGATTCCGCCGATGATGTAAAACGCGCTGGCCATGGCCCAGCGGCGGCCAAGAAATATTTCACCCGGCAGCACGTTGTAACCCAGAGAAATGTTGTAATAAGTCAGGTCTTCCTCCTGCTTGTCGAAACCCGTGATGGGAAATGCACGGCTGCGGAAGAACTCGTCCGAGATGATCGATTTTGCCTTGACGCCCTCGATAAAAAAGTCCTCGGTCACGTGATACGCCAAGCGCAGACCCTTAACGGACTGAGAGCTGAAGTTTTCGATACTCAGGATCCCCGAATAGAAACCCACCTCGATGTCATCGGCGTTGATATGCGGCACCTTCACCTCGCGACGCTCGAGTTGCGGCTGTATCACCTGTTCCTGGGCCGGGATGGACTTGTCCTCACTGTCGGCCAGGACTGGCCAGGACAAAAGCAGTGAGACGGCGCCCAACAGCGGCATGAGGATATTCCGGTTCAACATCGTGTTTTGCCTCGCACAGGACATTAGAAGAAAACTCCCAGGCCGACCGTCCACTCCCTGAACGTGTCCACGCGGTTGTCGTTGATCGGCGCCATGTATTCACGAAAATCGCCACGCACCAGAAAATTCCGCGTCAGATAGATGCGCACGCCAAGTCCGGCATTGGCCGCCGTGACCGAGATCTCGGGGGCATTCACCAGCGTCACCTTCGGCGTATTCTTGTAACGGCCTGCACCCAGTGTGAAGTAAGGCGAGACGCGCTGGTCGGCGAATGGCAGCGCCATGAGATTCAACTGCATCAACGATGAACTCGAATAAGCGGCGGTGACCTGAGAGGAAGAAAGCTCGACATTCAGATTCGGCGTAAGCGCGTAACCGATACGCATGGTCAACACCGGATCCTTCTCGAACCGTCCCCAGCCGAATCCGACTTCCAGCCGGCGGCTCAGGTAGTCCGCCAGCATCACGTCACGGAACGTGGTCCTGGCACCCGCTTCGGTCAGGGTGTTTTCGAGTTGCATGCGGTTGACCCAACCTTGCTTGCCGCTCGCGGTGCGTACTTTGAACCAGTCGGTCTTGCGCTTGAGTATTTCAATCATCTCACCCCGTTCGGCCACGTAAAAAACCGGAAAACCGCGGCCCGGTTCGGTACGCAACTCGACATACGGATCCACCACCTGCACACGCATGGTGTTTTCCTCCGCGTTCGCAACCGCGATCATGCATAACGGCAGCACGAAAAAAAAAATTACATGGCGCATGATGCTCCCGGCATGCCGCGTCCGCCCAGGCTAAGGGCACGGATTAGCGGCATAAATTGCCTGGCATTGGACCGTATCCAACGCTGGATCGATGTTTCCACGATCCGACACGGGATTCAGTATCCAATACAGAATTCGCTGATAGTCCTGGTCTCCCGTACCGGCAAAAACCTGGGGGCCGATCCCGTGATTCACGCCCAACGGCCTCACTAACAACCTACTATTCACGCCGTCGAGCGTTTGTGCACGCGCGGATTCAAAATTTCCCAGCCACTCCTGATCGGTGACCGGCGCGGCATTGATCTGAAAACTTTTGCCCGGACCGCCGGCATGGCAGTTGATGCACTGGATGGAACTGCCGTTGGTGAGCGTGAAGGTCTTAATGAAGATCGGATTGACGCACCGCTTGTAATAGTCGATGCACAGCGTGCTCCCGTTGTCAGTCGACAGGGCCACGTCCTGGCCGCAACCGCTCGCCAGGAAGCCGACACCTATTACCACCCACGCACTGAATAACGATCGTCGATTCATCAACATCCGTTGGCCGCTTGCGCCGCCGTGATCCATTGCAGGATTTCCGTATACAGCGGAGAAGTGCTGTCCAATATGTGAGGATGCAACGGCTCGGGCGGAACCGCGGTCTGGTTACCGGTCGAGGTCGGATAGCGCAGCAGATAGCTCAGCGTCGGATTACAGACGTTGTTCACCATGCCCATCGTGACGTTGAAGTCGCCTTCCACGCTGCCGGTGAGCACCAGACGCTTGGCCTGGAACGGCGGATCGTTTTGCGCACGTCCGACCGCGACGTGACAACCCGCGCATTCAGTCAGCATCAGGGGTTGGACCCTGGCCTCAAATACCGCCTGATCGAGACCCGTCACGGTACGGAACTTGGTACAACTACCGCTGGTATTGCGGGTTTCGCAGGGGTCATTGTAATACGTGCCGCCCAGATCGATCCATTCCGCGATCACGCGTTTCTCGGAAATGTTCAGATACTGTGCATGAACGTCCGCCGCCAGATCCGCCGGCGGTTTCAATCCTTCCGCAAAAATACGCATGATCAGCTTCGTGGCGCGTGCCAGTCCCGGCTCTGCCAGCGGATCCTCACGATCCACCATGACTTCACCATCGCGCTCGACCAACACAGGCAGGCCGTTGTTGAGCTTGGGCTTGCCGATCATGAGCGCGTCATAGGAGGCGACGCGGCCGGATCCGGATATTGAATCACTCAGGTCCAAGAGTGCCTGTGCGCTGCCGCCGACACCATGGCAACCGACTGTGCATGACTTGTTCAGGATCGGCTGAATATGCTCCTTATAATTGATGACGATGGAACCATCGGCGGAAACTCCCGGTACGGTTGTCGTTAATCCGGGAGAGGCGACACCATTAAATGTGGATGACGCATAGGTAATGTTGATCGGTGTTCCCTTGGTCAGTGGGTTGCCGTTGGCATCCGTATCGGGGGTCCAGACGTCCAAATACCGGATCTCCGGCTTTGGCTTTACGTTACCCTGGTTGATAGTGAATTCCTCGTTGAAACGCGTCTGCGCCATGATCTCGCCGCCCTTTCCGGACGCGACGGCGCCAGTGGAAAGACGCAGCGTCAAGCTGCCGTTGCCTTGCGTCAGGTTGGTGCCGTTCAGCGCCGAGGTAGTCCCTTTGCGCGGCGAGTGACAACCATTACAGAATATCGCCTCGCCGGGCCGCCCCTGAAGCCAGCTGGTGTGGGTCTGAAGCGCACGTCCGTAGCGGTCGAGGACGGAAATGCCGAACGGTGTATCCGCTGGAGCTTCAAAGGCCAGCGAACCGTCCGGCTCGACCTCGACATAACCGAGGATCTGCTGCATTTCGAATTCGGTCTCGCCCAGCGCCTCGCGGCTGATTCCGCGCGGCATCGGCACCGCCTTGATGATACGGGCAAAGCGACCGGGACGTTTATCCGGCGGCGTGCCTGTCGCCGGTAACGGGTCTTTCAGTTTGACGATATCGGCAACCTGCGAGCGAGTATCACAGTTGGGGTAACGTGGTCTGCCATCCGAACAAAGGTTGGTCCGGTTATCTTTCATCGGGATGAGAATGCCGTCCGCTTTCTCCTGCGCCGACAGGACGTTGTTCGTCATGCGGTTACGTTCGGGCTCGGTATCGTAGACGCTGCCGGCCGTCACGCTGACCATGTTGCGTGTCTTGCGCCCGGTATCGACGCTGCTGGCCGCGAGCAGTTTCGGTTTCGGTCGCGCCATGAGCGCCACCGCATCCGTGACAAACTCAACCGGATCACCGCTGGCATTCACCTTCGGCAACACGATCGCACGCAGCGTCTTGGCGTCCTGGTCCAGTATGTACACGCCGTAGGCCGGTGTTTTTTCGACGTCGACCTGTACGGATTGCCCGGTCAACAAGCTGGTTTGCGTTTGTTGCACGGTGCGCCCGCCTGGCGTGAACGAAACCAGCGCGCGATGACTGCCATCCCAGAGCGGATACGGCGTGGTGAAACGGCCGGTGCTGGATACCATGGCGCCGAAATTAACATCCGCAAAACTCGCCTGCGTCTGGGCAGTTCCCGATACGCCGGGCGCCGGCTGGTCTATTTCGGAGAAATTGTCGGAATCGATGATCAACAGGGCACCGCCCTCGTTGGTGCGCGACAAGGGCATGGCATCCGACATGATTCGCCCGTCGGGCATTTCGCGTGGATGCAGGTAGCTGACCACGCCGCTGTGAGCGCCGTAATGGATGAACATCCCGGTGCCGTCGAGATTAGCGCGGAAAATCGAGAACTGATTCCGGCCGCCGACATGATCCCAGCGGCTGTACATAATACGGCCGTCCATGAGCACGGTGGGATTGCGGTCGTGACTCTGATTGAAGGATATCTGCTCGATATTGGTTCCGTCCGCGTCCATCGTGTGCAGCACGGTCGATGTTTCACGGTCGTATTCGTCCACGTACTTGTAGCCCACGGTCTGGACGGTTTTATGCTGCCGGTTCGAGGAAAACACGATGCGCCCGTCCGGCAAATACGCGGGGTCTACGTCATCGCCCTGATTGGCCACGGCATTGTCCTGAATGACCCGCCGCAGGGCGTTCGTGTCCCGATTGTATTCCCAGATATTCCAGGTCGAATCCGCGGGTCCCTTCATGGAAAACAGGATTTTCTTGCCGTCGTACGAGACTTCGGGGTCCGAGACATCGCCGCGGCCCTGGGTGTAGGAGGCGGTGATGTTTTTCTCGGTGGCGCTGGGCGAGGATATATCTCGAATATAGAGATCTCCGCCCGGATGGAAGGTGACGCTGTCCGTCGGGTTTCCCACCGCGCTGCTCATGGACTGGGAATTGATCGGCCGCTTTACATAGGCGACAGGTACGTCGCTCGCCGTGCTCGCGGTATCCGTAGCGCCGGGACCGGCGCCACAACCTGACAGGATTAATGCTTCAATGGCAAGAACAGCACCAAGACAAATCTTCAGAATTTTCAGAGCTTCCATTCCGCCTCCCATGTTTCCCGATCGTGTGACGACCTGATCTGCCGGGAAATCTTCGTGTGGCTCTGGCGGCCCGACTGGCATGGGTGATAACGATCTCACCGTTAGCCTCGGGACTTTGCGTCACCACCTTTCGATGGCTATGCCCTGATCAAAGCTGATTTATAACGAGTCTTATTTTAAGTTGATTAAATCGCTTATGTATGGCCCTTCATCGCGCCATGTGTCGCGTGTGTCGGTAACGCTGCCGATTTTTTTTTCAAGGCCGCCACTGAAAAAATCCGGCATCATTGCCAATTTCTACACGCGTAGAGAATCACCCGACGGACGGCGCAGGTGTATCGCCTGTGATCGAGATCGACGTTTGAAGGGTTTTTTGTTATTTACCGGACGTGGATCCGGGGGGAATGGAAACTTCGCGCTGTTTGTTCTGCAAACCGGATGAATAAAACATTCTGCCTTCGTCATCGATGATCACGGCATCCACACCGGGGATGGATTCGATCAGCTTCAATCCCTTCTCGGGTCCCAGGATGAATACCGGTTTGGTCAGACCGTCCGTGGTGGTGGCGTCGGGGCCGATGACCGAGGCGCTGTGCACGCCCGTTGCCGAGCGCCCGGTTTTGGGATTGATAATATGGTGATACCGTACCCCATCGACCTCGAAGAACCGCTCATAATCCCCGGAGGTCGAGATGGCCGAGTTGACCAGCGGTATGACGGCCGCCACGTTGTCCTTGCGGCGCGGGTCACGAATACCGACCATCCACGGCCGGCCTTCCCGGTCACCGAGGACACGACTGTCCCCGCCGGCCGTGACCAGGGCATGGGCAATCCCGCGTTTCTTTAACAGGGCGATACAATTGTCGACGGCATAACCCTTGCCTATCCCTCCCAAGTCGATGCGCATACCGGGCCGGGAAAAGCGGATCGTCTGCTTGTCCTTGTCGAGCAGCAGATGACGGTAATTAATGCCGGGCAACGCCTTTTCGATCTCGCTGTCCGACGGCTTGATATGGCGGCGGTAGTCGTACATATAACCGACGCTGGAAAAGGTGATATCGAACGCCCCGCCACTGAGCTTTGAAAATTCGATGGAGCGCGAAAGGATGTCGACCATTTCCGCGCTGATGGGCACGGGATGATCGGCCGCCTCACGGTTGATCCGGGATAATTCACTCTCCGGCTTGAAGGGGCTCATTTCCCTGTCAATCCGGTGCATCTCCTCCATCACCGCATCAATCGCCGCCTCGCCCGCCGCCTTGTCGTCGGACCAGAGCTCGACGCGTATCGCCGTACCCATGATGGCCTCGTCCCGACTCAACCACTGGGCCTGCGCCGGCAATGCCGTTGCGAGGACAGCGCACAGAAACACGGCTTTCAAGAAAACGAAATATGATTTCCCTGTTAACTCAGACCTGTTTTCCATGCATTCGATCGCCCAAGCCATCATGGTTGAATTTTAACTTGCTTGAAATGATTCTATGACCTTCCATCACTGAACGCCGCCACCGTTTATCGACGACAAACGTCGATCTGCTGCAATAATTATCCTACAGGACTCCGGTGTCTGCCGCTGAGCAAACGCGCAAGTAACGGGCCGCTTATTGAATGACGCGCGCGTATTGGAAAGGCTGCGCTGTCGAGCACAAAAAAAGGGAGGGCCGAAGCCCTCCCTCCGTACTTACGCGAAATTACGTCTTACTGCGTGCAACTGCTCGCATGGATCTGCAGGTTGCCGCCCGTGATAGTGGTCGGGTCAACGGTCGCCGCATTATTATCTTCGTCCAAGAAGAGAAGCGTTGTGCCGGTGGAACAGTTGGTAATGTTGATGTAGTACCGGTCCTTCTGCGTGCCGTCGCTCGCGCCATTGCTGCCGGGTTCGTTGCGATCCTCGGCACGGGCGAAGAAGCAAACGGTTCCATAGTCCACCTTGTTCCCTTTGATTCCCTTGAGCGTTCCTGTCCCCTGATATTCGATAAAGTTATACGGCGTCACCGGTGATTCCGAACCTGGCGGAATGCCGTCCACGTTCCCGCAGCGCACTACGCGAATGGCGGTTCCCTGGAAGTGCAGCTTTTTGCCATGGTCCACGTGATTCCACTGGCCGCCCTGACCCGGATCGGGACTGCAGCTCGGGTTTACGTTGCCACCGAAATTCTGTTGCGGACCGTGTTGTGCCACCAAGGTGCCGGTAACCGTGTCGAACTTCGTGCCGCCCCCGGTAAGCCAGCAGCCCAACTGCGTGCAATTTGGATTGCTGACGACCCAGTTGATCGATCCCAGGGTATTGTCATTCGTTACCGTAAACGCCCCGGAAGATGGGCTAACGACCGTAGAGCCTGGCAGAGAACTTTGATAGCTCGCTGGCACATCCGGGAGATCAAGGTAGTAATGACCGTTGGCATCCGTTGTTCCTGTAGCAGAGAACTCTACATCGACGCCTACCACCTGCACCGTCACGCCAGCGAGAGGTAATCCGGCGCCGTCACAGTACACGTTACCGAGAAAACCCCAAGCCCAAGCCTGGCTTGTGCTGAACAGTCCTAGCAATACCGATACGACCACAAAAGTGGAACGAAAGGTCTTCATGTTGCTCTCCTTCGCAGTGGAATTAAGTTGTTTTAGTTCGCGAAACCCCGACAACAATGCAACTATGCACCACTCTGGCCAAGCAGCTCAAGCGGGAATAGTGTTAAGCGTTCGTTCCGGATCCTCGAAATAACTTTCAAAGAACGTGTTAGCGAATTGAAATAGCGACGCTCGTCGCGAATGGGGCTAGACAAGACCTTCCTTAATGAGTCGATATGAAGCATCTGGAGAGGGATCTGACGGCGTGCTTACTCCACAAAATAAAAGAGGCCCGGCTTCAAACCGGGCCTCTTTTATTTTTGGCGTCCCCAAGGAGATTCGAACTCCTGTCGCCGCCGTGAAAGGGCAGTGTCCTAGGCCTCTAGACGATGGGGACGGATGATCTGACTGAAAAAAACAAAAGGGTTGTCCGCACGCAACCCCTTGTGTGAAATGGTGGAGCTAGCCGGGATCGAACCGGCGACCTCATGCATGCCATGCATGCGCTCTCCCAGCTGAGCTATAGCCCCTTCAGAGGCGCGCTACTTTACATGCCCGTCCACCGGCGGGTCAA
>Ga0209515_10001356_pt1 | contig 41324 bp, 49 predicted proteins | sample Subgroupgradi54m_FD_187454 | JGI IMG/M metagenome (GOLD analysis project Ga0209515, IMG submission 187454) | Subsurface groundwater microbial communities from S. Glens Falls, New York, USA - GMW60B uncontaminated upgradient, 5.4 m (SPAdes)... ... | reverse complement strand
CCAGAATAAATGAGTCACAAAAACCTCGCGATTCTGGCGATCATACTTTCCACAGTTATTTGGGGCGCAACTGTGACTATTATGAAAGTCACCCTTCAGTCTATTCCTCCTTTCTCGTTGGGATTTATCCGTTTTTTTGGAGCATCTCTTCTTTTACTTCCTTTTCTTTTTAATAAGATTCGACTAAAAGACATCTCGCCGATTATTCTGGTTACAGGACTTATCGGAATAACAGGAACTCTTTCTTTATTCTTCTTGGGCCTTAGGCTGACAACCGCCTTAAATGCAGGAATTATAACTGCCTTCTCCCCAATCCTTATCCTGATTGCAGCTCATACTATGCTCTCGGAAAAAATCAGAAGAAGAATTTTAATCGGAGGGCTTCTTGGAATTCTCGGAATTGGAATCATAATCGGCAAAGATTTCTCCCAAAATTTCGCCCTTTCCCCTCTTGGCGATTTTTTAATCCTTCTTGCAATTTTTGGCTCTGTATTTTATTCGATATTCAGTAAAAAAATATCCAAGAATTCTTCTCCCATGCTTACGACTTTTTATGTGCTTTTAATAGGAGGCCTCGGTTTTCTTCCGGGAGCTATTTGGGAATGGCAGATAAATCCTTCCTGGATGACAAATTTGCCGCAAATATCAATATTTGGAGTTTTGTACGCTATGCTTTTCTCGTCTCTAATTGCCCATTCGTGCTGGCAATGGGGACTCACACGAATGGACGCTTCTAAAGTTGGAGTTTTTAACTACCTCGAGCCGATCGTAACAACCATAACTGCTGTTTTATTCCTCTCCGAAAAAATTACTTTTCCTTTTATTGTCGGTTCGCTTTTTATATTCTCGGGCTTACTAATCGCCGAAGTCCACAGACACCACCATCCTCCACATCATAGATAATATTTATGCAAAATTATCTAAACACCCGTTTTCCTGCGCTAAAACATTCTGACTTCAGACTTTTCTGGTCCTCTCTTTTTATTTCCAATGTCGGATCTCAAATGCAGTTTGTAGCCATAAACTGGCAAGTATACGAGCTTACGCACTCTGCTTTTGCTTTAGGAATGGTCGGACTTTTAAGATTTATTCCTATTTCTCTTTTTTCTTTAATCGGCGGTTCAGTCGCAGATGCCCACAACAGAAAAAAAATTCTTTTTGTTACCCAATCAACTTTAACCCTCCTGTCTTTTGTGCTTGCTCTAATAACTTTTCAACACTCGGCAAATGTTGTGATAATTTTTCTCATCACTGCTCTTTCTGCCGGAGCTTTAGCTTTTGATATGCCAGCCCGCCAGGCATTTTTTCCAAGCCTTGTTAACAGGACAAATCTGCGAAATGCGCTTGCGCTTAATTCCATAATGTTCCAAGTCGCAACGATTTTGGGCCCTACAATTTCGGGTTTTGCCATTGCAAGATCAGGCGTCGGTTTAATTTACAGCGTGAATTCCGCTTCCTTTTTATTCGTCCTACTTAGTCTGTTTTTGATCAAAGAAAAAGGCGACATTAAAGGACTTCCAACCAAAATCTCCATCTCTTCAGTTTTGGAAGGCTTATCTTTTGTTAAAACAAAAACAATAATCTGGTCTATGATGATCCTGGATTTTTTCAGCACTTTTTTCTCCTCAGCGACTGCTCTTATGCCGATTTTTGCAAAGGATATACTGCACGTTGGCCCAACCGGACTGGGTCTTTTGTACGCAGGCCCGTCTGCAGGAGCAATTGTGGCAGGACTATTTATAGCCCATAGACATAAGTTGAGGCGCCAGGGAATGGTTCTTATGGTTTCCGTAATCTTTTACGCGATAGGAACTGTAATTTTTGGCCTATCTAAAGAACTTTTCATTTCTCTTATTGCTCTATTTATAATAGGTGCTGGAGACAGCATAAGCATGATAATAAGACAAACCGTAAGACAGCTTGAGACTCCGGATTCCATCCGTGGACGGATGACTTCGATAAACATGATTTTTGCCTTCGGCGGTCCCCAGCTTGGGGATTTTGAAGCGGGTGCCCTTGCTAGTCTTATCGGCGCTCCCCTTTCTGTCGTTACAGGCGGAGTAGGAACGTTTATTGTAATAGCAATAATGCTTGTTGCCATCCCAAAACTTCGCAATTACGACTATCACAAGGGCAATTGAAGTCAATCATTTTTGGCATTGACTCCAAAACTAAAATAGCGTAATATCTCAAACTTATGGGAGTAGAGATTGAAAGAGTTTCGCCACAATCCCTTGAGATAGTCCTCGTTGAAAAATTTATGCAAGCGATCCAAGATATTCACTCAACAGTAAGCTCCGCCGGTGAAGAAGATGACGGTGATCCGGAAAAATCTGTGATTACGGTCCACTCGGATGGAACCGGAGTACATTACTCAGACAATGACTGCAAAACACATGGCTCCGAACAATTCTATGAGTTTGATCAATCAAGAAACGGGTTAACTATTATTGCCTGTGAATTTATTGAATACGAAAAACTCCCTGATAATACAATAGATCTTATGAGAATAATTGGAGGAAAAATTGTAATTAAGGAAGGAATGTTAATGCAAAGTGTTAATCCTCAGCTTATTGAAACTGCAATAAGAAGGCTTTCTAAAATTGGAGAAAAAGCAAAAAGCCCTGCCAATAAGGAATCTGTTAATTCAGACCAAGTACCGTTTGAGCTACCTCTAAATCCCGCAGTTTTACACTAACTAAATCTTGACTCCGAGGCCTAAAAACTGTAATATCCATCAATTACTTATGAAGGATAGAGTTTTAGGAATTGCATTGTCTGCCGGAATAGCAATCAGCTGCACAAGTGGCGAACATCCATCAGGTACTCAAAATCCAAATCCAAGCAAACTCTCTGCATCAAAAGATATTCCAACGAGAATCATTCCTTCACGAAGTCCAGAATCTACGGCACTCTTTGTTTTGGCTCAAAGCTGGTCGGGCTTTGCAGACATGAAATCTGACTCAAGCAATAGTAAGGAAGGAGACATTATTAATATTACTTTGGAAAAAGACCTAAGCATTCAGAGAATGCCATATCTCCAAAGAACAATAGATGATAAGGGACTTGTTAAAGTTTTGGGGACTATTAACGATAAGCAAGCCTGGTTTGTTATTAAAGTTGATTTACCAGAAAGCAAGCAACCTAAAACTCCACTTGAAATTTTCGCAGAATCCATACCTGTAAAAGAGGGTTTAATGACGCTTCCAAAAGGCGAAATTCTTAGCCTACAGTTTAGAAATTTTCAATTATCAACAGCTCAAGGATTACCACCTGATGTTTTACCCGCCTATGAACTTAGAATACCGCCAATTCCTCCAAAAACCCCTTGACTGCAAAATTAAAAGAGCGTAGTATTTTTCAAATATACATGGGCTCTACAACTTTAGAAACCGCAAGAACCGCAGATACTCAAACACAGATCGCATCACTTCAAAAAAAAGATTGGTTTTCCCAGAGAGATATCACAAGAATAATGCTTGCTTTTGCTTTAGGAACATCCACAGTGCTTGCTGATCGACACTTAAGCTCTGTTTCGGTAGCATCCCCTAACCAACCTAAACAAGAAAGATCTGTGCCTCCAAAGATTGACAGAATATCTTTTGAGGAGTTTGAAAGAATAAAAAATACCAGTGCTTTTTTGAATCAGGCTTTTGAATTAGATTCGGCAAACTCATCCATTGTAATAAGAGCTCATGAGCAAAACGGACTAAAAACAAGAAATGGCGAAAAATTAATCACTTATATAGTCCAAACTGATCCGAAAGATTCCAAAGATCGAAGGTTTATTTTTGTTGAGGTTCCGGAAAGTTTAATAGGTACCGCCAGAAACGATTATCCAGCCGGATCAGCTCCTAAAAGATTTATCTCAAACACTGCCTTTCAAATTGAAGTAAAGACTGTTACAGACCAAGGACTTTTTGAAGATACTCATAAAAGAGCCGGTAAAACAGTTTTTATTGCCAAAGGGATAATCTATTCCCCACCGCCTTGCCCATACGAAAATCTTCCATGCGCAGTAGATAGAACTAAATTGGCATAGCTTGTAATTGACCTCAAATTTGGATATAATCTCTATTGATCATGAAAGCACAGATTCATCCACAATATTTCGAGAAAGCGCAGGTTATCTGCGTTTGCGGAAACAAATTTACAACCGGCTCGACCCAGGAAGTAATTCATGTGGAATTGTGCAGCAATTGCCACCCTTTTTATACAGGTGAGCAGAGATTTGTAGATTCTGCATCAAGAATCGATAAATTCCAGAAGAAACAGGAAGTTGCTAAAGTTCATCAGGCAACAGCTGTAAAGAAAAAAGAAGAGCAAAAGAAAAGAGATGACGCCCCAAAGACTCTCCGAGAAATGCTTTTACAAAGTTAGCTAACTACCTATTAATCAAATTTTGAACTTTTGAGTTGCAATTTTGACTTTTGAGTTTTGAATTTTGAATTAATATTATGGATTATAGACAGGTTCAAATTGCGGATCTTAATAAAAAAATTGAAGAAACAAAATCTCTTCTCTCTGATCCCTCTTTAGCCGAAATGGCACAAACCGAACTTAATGAACTCGAGAAGCAGAAAAAGGAGCTTGAGGAAAACTTCAATTCAACAAATGCCCAAGAGGAATCACTTGACTCCCACAACATAATTTTAGAAGTAAAAGGTGCAACAGGAGGAGAAGAAGCAAAACTCTGGGCAAACGAATTATTCGAAATGTACTTAAAATATGGGGTGAAAGCGGGGTTCAAAGTCGAGATTTTAAACGAAATCAGCATGAAAATCGACGGAAAGGGTGCTTTCGAGACTTTTAAATATGAAGCCGGAGTCCATAGGGTTCAAAGAACTCCTGCAACTGAAAAAAGAGGAAGAATTCATACCTCGACAGCCACCATTTCCATACTTCCCGAGCTTGAAGATATAGATTTACATATAAATCCGGATGATGTTACATTTGAAGCTTTTAGAAGCGGTGGGCACGGAGGCCAAAATGTTAATAAAGTATCAACAGCCGTAAGATTAATACACAGACCGTCAGGGATCATTGTAACGTGCCAGACGCAGCGTTTCCAGGCGCAAAACCGCGAGCTCGCAATGGAAATGCTAAGAGCGAAGCTTTGGGAGAGGGAAGTTGAAAAACAGCATGGAGAATTAAGCTCAATTAAATCGACTCAGGTCGGCCGCGGAATGAGAGCCGAGAAAATTCGAACCTATAATTTCCCCCAAGATCGGCTGACAGATCATCGGGTCGGAAAATCCTTTCATAATCTGGAATCAATCCTCGAAGGCAGCCTCGACGAAATTATCTCCGAGATGAAAAAACTGGAAACCCAATAATCTCCTACTCTATTGGATAAACGACTTTGGTCAGATAATCGTAAGGCGATTTTGTGTTGAAAGGGCTGCGGATGTAAAAATCGTAAGGATATTTTTCCATTTGGTGATTTTTAAAGTAATCATCATAAAATAGCCTCTTGTGGACAAAGGTCAAATACGGATGAGGACCTTTGTAATTATAAATAACAGCTTTTTGTTTTGGCAAAGTTCTAAAATAATAATTTTGAGGTAATTTAACGCCCGATTTTTGAGCGCATATTAATCCTAATTCCATATCTATACCGCCTGGGCCATATCTTTCAGGCTCAAGATAAAGAAGAATATATTGATCTGTTGTTTTTATTTTTAATTTCTTAGCCTGCTCTATTAAGTTTCTTGCGTAATTATCTACCTGATCATATCTCCCCTTTTTCAAAAGTGTTGTAAAGAGGATAAAAGGGCCAATATTTTTGACCTTTAAAAAGTTTTCGAGGTTTTTGTTACTAAACAAAAAATTATTTACATTTCTCAGGAATAGATATTCTTTTTGCTTTTGCTCTATTTCTTCCTTAATCTTGCTAAGTTTTCCTTCTAGAAAAGTATATTCTTTATATTTTCCGATATTTTTAGATACATCTTTTAAAGACATATTAAAAGTCTGGAATAGCTTTATCTTGAATACTTCCCTTGCTTGCCTAGGATTGTAGAAGCGATATCCGCTGAACTCGTCAATTAAAGCAGGCTTTATTAAACCCTTCTTTTCGTAGAAACGAATGGTTCTAGGTGTAGTTCGGCAAATTTTCGCAAATTTTCCGACTGTTAGAAGTGTTACTTGACTTTGACGTTGCGTCATGGTTTATATTATATCACTATGGGTCTACAAGTCAAGTAGATTCCTATAAATAATATGACAAGAGAAGACGAAAGATCATTAGAGAGAACCGAGATGGGAAAAGATCCAGAAACAACTGGTTCGGGACTTGATATCTCGAATACCGATTTAGAAACTATACAAGACCCTGAATTGGATGAATTAATAGAGTTATTGAGTCAACCTACTAGAGCTTTATCCCGAGATGAACGCAATGCAAGTATTGCAAGAAGACAAGAAGTATTCAATAAACATCTTCTTAGCGGAGGAGCAGACAAACTAAGAAGATTTTTTACGGTTATTAAACAACGACAACAAGCTCAGCCTGTCAAACTAGATTTGTCCATGCTGGAAATTAGTGGAAAGCTTTTAACTGGTTTGTATCTTCCTGGAGCGAATTTAGAAGGATTGGTTATTACAGAATCAGATCTTACAGGATCCAACTTAAGCGGAGCTAATTTAAAAGCAGTAGTAGGCAACGGAACAATAATGCGAGGAGTAATAGCCACGGGAGCAAATTTTACTGATGCTGTTTTCCCTAATGCTGATTTTTCGGGAGCAAGACTCATTGGTGGTACTTTTGTTAATACATACCTGACAGATGCTATAGTAGATAAAGATACTAATTTGGTAGGAGCCCGATTTATAGGGACATTTCTAGGAGATACTGATCTCAATATAACAAACCATCCAGGTGCTATATTTCGAGGTATTAGACGCTAATTTATCAGCGAAATAGAGAGTCGGTTTTGATAAGATGGGCTAAATGTTTTCCCCCCAAAATTTTTTCCATTTTAAAACTTAAACTGTACTTGAAGAGAAGCATCCAAAACCCCTGCTAATCTTCTGAGAAACGAAATAGATGGAGTTGTTTTTGCATTCTCAACGCGGGAAATAACAGATTGTTTTGTATTAAGTTTTTTGGCAAGCTCTTTTTGCGTATAACCTTTTTCCAACCGTGCCCTAATAAGAACTCGAGCAATCTGATATTCAAGTTCAGACTCCTCGTAAGCCTTTCTAAAAGCAGAGTTTTTCATTAATTGTTTTTTGTGCAATTGAAAGTTCATGTTAATATGATATCACAATTTTGTGATATTGCAATAGTTGATTTTATTTCCTGCGTGATTCATACTCGTGCAATCGATCAACTGCGATTTTAATTTCCTTTCTATTAGTCTTTTGAGTTTTCTTTTTAAATCCATGCAATAAGAGAAATCTTTTTTGTTCCCTAGTAATATAGAAAACGCGAATGCTCTCAGAACCAAGTATGCGAAGCTCCCACAATGGTGTTCCTGTTAGCTTTTTAACACGGGGTAATCCGAGCCTAATTCCGAATTCCGATAGCAAATCAAATATTCTAAAAACTTTAACCTGCGCTTTTTCTTCCAATGAATTGATAAACTCCTCGATAGGTTTATTTCCAGATGGAGATTCATAATATTCAATTGTCCAATCCTTATTCATATTTATCGGAACAGAGAGTTGGTTTTGATTAGGTGGGCGAGGTGGCGGCCACCCAAAACATGGGGTTGGATAACATAATTTGCTCCTGCTTTTTTAAGCTCCTCCTCTTCCCTGTCATCCCTTGCGATTGTTACAATCTTTGGCCTTTTTCTTAATTTTTTAATTTCCGAGATAAAAAATAAGTTATCGTCAATATCCGAAACCGTTGAAATAATAAGTTTGGCATTCTTAAGCCCTGCTCTTTCCTGAATTTCGAGATCCGAAATATCACCAAAAAGGCTATTCAAATTTTTCTCTTTTAATTTTTTGATAACATCGGGGTTAAAATCGATTACCAAAACTTTTTCCCCCTGATCAATAAGGGCTTTAAGAACTGCTCCGCCTGTTCTGTCTGCACCAACAAGAATTACATGATCTTTGTGGTCCACATAATTTTGCGCATTCTCCTCTAATGTTTTATTTCTTTCAAAAAAAGGAATTTTTGAAATAAAAATTTTATATAAATTTGCCGACCTCAAAATCATGTAGGTAGAGACTGCAAATGTGATAATTCCAACAGCTGTTATAAGAGATACAGCTTCAGGTGGAACATGTCCGAGTTTGTTCCCTAAAAAGATTATAATCAGTGAGAATTCAGAGATTTGCGAAAGAGATACTCCTGTTAAAAAAGACGTTCTTTTGCGGTATCCGATAATCCCCATGACTAAAGTTACTATTAAAGGCTTGAATATCAAAATAAATATAGATAAAAAAATTGCCGGCATTATTATTTTTGAAAAAGAAGAAAAACTCATGCTCATTCCCAAAAATACAAAAAAGATAGTTATGAAGAAATCACGAAGAGATTTTATTTTGCTGATTATCTGAAAATTCTCCGATGTATTTGCCAAAGAGAGTCCTGCCAAAAGTCCTCCTATTTCGACAGAAAAACCAATTGAAGAAACGAGCGCCGAAAGAGAAAGAGCCCAGGCAATTGAAAAAAGAAAAAGCGTCTCTGAAGACGCTGCGATTTTATCTAAAACCTTTGGGAATATTTTTTTAGAAAGGAAAAATAATATTCCCAAAATAATTATTCCTTTAATTAAAACTAAAAATAGATTACTAAGCAGTAACGGCTCTTTGGAAAAACTCGAAAGAAAAATTAGAATAATAACTGCAAAAAAATCCTGAACCAGTAAAATTCCAACTGAAATTTTTCCATAAAGACTTTGTAAATCTTTTTTATCTGACAGAAGTTTTACGACAATTATGGTACTTGAGAAAGAAAGAGCTATGCCAATGTAGGAGGAAATAATTTGTGAAAATCCAAGATAGGAAGACAACAGAAAACCACCAAGAAAAGTTAGAATTATCTGCAAAATTCCCGTTATAAGAGAAACCTTTCCAACAGTTTTCAAATCGGAGAATCGCAGCTCGAGCCCTATCATAAAAAGCAAAAATGCAATTCCAAGTTCTCCTAACGTTTGCAAAAAATCTTTGCTTTGAAGCTGTAAATTTCCAAATGGTCCAAGTAAAATTCCGGCCAAAATGTAGGCCAAAATCGGCGGTTGTTTTATAAACCTGAACAAAATTGACAAGAGTGCTGCGGAAGATATAATTATTGTCAGCTCAAGCAAAATATTACCCACAAAATTATGGTATCATAAATTTTGTGAAACTAAAATTTATTGAGAAGAAAAAAGAGGCGGGAGATGCTGTTTTACATATTTTTGAACCTCAAGAACCTTTGACTTGGATTGCCGGACAGTTTCTTATTTATTTTCTACCCCACGAAGATCCGGATATTCGAGGTAGACAGAGATTTTTTACAATTTCCTCTGCTCCATTTGAGAAACACGTAATGCTGACAACCAGAATTTTTGCGGAGAATAGAAGTTCGTTTAAAAAAGCACTGGAGAGTTTAAAGCCCGGAGATTTGGTAGATGTAAAAGGTCCTGATGGAGATTTTATAGTTGAAGATCCAAACAAAAATTTTGTTTTTATTGCAGGAGGAATAGGGATAACCCCCTACCATTCAATAATCAAACAATTAGACTTTGAACAACAACCTCTGAATATCGAACTATTGTACGCCAACAAAACCGATGAATTTGTATTTAAAGAAGAGTTGGAAAAAATTGTCAATGAACACCCATCATTCAAAATTCGCTACGTTACTTCTCCACAGCATGTAGATAAAAATTTTATTGAACAGAACATAAAGGATATTCCTGAAAAGATGTTTTACGTCTCGGGGCCTGAACCGATGGTAGAAAGTTTATATGAAATGCTAAAAGCAATGGGAATAAAAGAAGAAAATATTAAGACCGATTACTTCCCAGGTTACGACCCTATTTGAGGATTTGGATCTCTTCTTCCAAATCTATTCCCCATTTATCTTTGATTGTTTTTTTTGCAAGCTTTATCAATAATTGAACATCGGATGCTTTTACATCGCCTAAATTTACAATAAAGTTCGGGTGTTTGTCGGAGATTTGAGCATCCCCTATTCTTTTTCCTTTTAAATTTGCGAGAGCTAAAAGTTTGGTTGTAGGAACGACCGGAAAAGGGTCATTTTTTACAAATAATTGAAACTCCCGAACTAATTTTTCTGATAAATTTGTAAGCGGAATGTTTTTAAATGTAGAACCGATATTCGGGTAATCCATTGGGTGCCTTTCATTTCTGTAATCTATTTTCTCCTGTGTATATTTTTGAATTTCTTCCCTATCTCCTTTTGTAAGTTTGAGGACAACGGAAGTTATTATTTCATTTGGATTTATTTTGAAAAAACTCGATCTGTAACCAAACTCACATTCTTCGTTTTTTCTTTTGCTGAATTTTTTTGTTTGAATGTTAAAACTCTCGACCTCATAAACATTGTCTTTAATCTCTCCTTTAAATGCTCCTGCATTCCCGCGAACTGCTCCTCCTACTGTACCAGGCAATCCTCCTGCCCATTCAAGCCCCGATAAAGAATTTTCAATACAAAAATTTAGAATGTCCTCGATAAGCTCACCTGCTCCCAAATGAAGTTCATCCCCTTTTAATTCAATTGTTTTAATATTATTGTAAACAACCAATCCATCAAATCCCTCATCCGGTATAAGAATATTGGTTCCTCCTCCAAGAATAAAAAATCTTTTGAACTTTGAAAAATCTATTTCTTTTAGATCTTTGGGGTTGGATATTTCAGCAAAAAAAGAAGCGAATCCTCCAATTTTGTAGTTGGAATAATTTTTCAGTGGAACATTTTGCTGGATGCTCATTGCTACTGGTTTGGGGCGGATTCAAGCTTTGCGGTCAAATCAAGTTTTTTCCCGTCTCTCCAGACAACAAGGGATACGGTATCTCCTACTTTTTTACCGGCAACAATTTTTGCTAAGTCTATCTTTCCTTCCTCAATCCTTTGTTTATCAATTTCTATAATTATATCTCCTGCTTTTACTCCTGCTTTTTCCGCAGAAGACCCTGCAACAACGCTTTGAACAAAAGCTCCTTGGGGAACGTTATTTAAAAGCGCAATATCGCGGCCTATTATCTTAAAGGCAACCCCCAAGAATGGTCTTTCAAACTGTCCATGCTCATTAAAATTCTTTAAAGAATCCTTAACAACGTTTATTGGAAGTGCGAATCCGATATTTTGTCCGTTTTGGGATACTGCAGTGTTTATTCCTATAACTTCTCCGTTTGAGCTGACCAATGGTCCTCCTGAGTTTCCCGGATTAATAGCAGCATCTGTTTGTATAACATTATCCAGTCTTTCAACCAATCCCTGGAACTGGTCGCCTGCTGTAATTCCACGCCCAAGACCCGAGATAACACCGGTCGTAACAGTATTTCTAAACTCACCCAAAGCAGTTCCTATTGCAACAACAAACTGGCCTACTTGAAGCTTTGATGAATCACCTAATGTTACCCCTTTAAGGGGCTGCCCCGGATTTTCTAAAGGATCAACCTTGAGAATTGCAATATCATTCAGAGGGTCCCTGTAAACTTTCTGGACACTATATTTTTTGTCGCCTGAAGTTATTATCTGATATTTTACATTTGTGTCGGCCACAACGTGCTTGCTGGTTATAATAAATCCATCATCCGAGACTATAAAACCCGATCCGATATTAACCGATTGAGGCGCAGCCTGCTGAGTCGGAAGTTCAAAAATAGAAAAAGGGCTCAAAGATAAGGATCTACTTGACTGCTCGACAACAGTTACAACCGAAGGTCCAACCTGTTTAACAATATCAATGGTTGTTGATTCCTCGGATACAACTTTTACGCTTTCTTTTGGCGTAATTACTGGCTTCCCTGTTTTTGAGATTTTAGAAGTTAAAGCTGACCAGACTCCAAGAATTATAAAAAGAACCGTAAGAAGAATAATTAACCTTCGCATGGAATAAGGATTATTTTAGCAGTTCTTCAATCGCTTTTTCAAGCTGTAAGTCTGTTTTATCCTTGTTTCCTAAAGGCACATTAATATCCGGATCAAGACCCTTCTCATTTACCCAAGTGCCGTTTGGGGTAAGCCATTTCGCAATTGTTATATGGATTCCTGCGCCATTTCCAAAATCTTCTGCTTGCTGAATAGTGCCTTTGCCAAACGATGTCTCTCCAAGAAGTTTTGCCCTTCCGTGGTCTTTAAGTGCTCCAGCTACAATTTCCGAAGCAGAAGCAGATCCCTTATTTATTAATACAATAACCGGAATATCAATAAACTTACCTGATCTTGAAACATCCAGACTTCTCCTGTCAAAAGACCCTGCCTCCTCCAGAACGACGCTTTGTCCTTGTCTTAAAAACTCGGAAGCAATAAAAACAGCATCGGTCAAATATCCGCCCGGGTTATTTCTTAAATCGAGTATTACTCCTTTTAGGTTTTTTTCGCTTTGTCTTTGAAGATTTAATTTATCTATAACAGACAACCATTCCTTATTTGTAGTGTCTCCAAATTGTGAGAGCCTTATGTAAATTACCGAGCTTTCCGAATTCTTGAACTTTGAAGAATCAATGTTTTCTATATCTTTTGCTTTTTTAAGATATCCTGTAACACTTTTTACGGTTATAACGTCCCTTTTTATCTTAATCTCGGTGGGAGTTTTATCGTTCCTGTGCAAAACTGTAAGCGCTACAGATGTATCCTTAGGCCCTCTAATCTTCTCGACAGCCTGAGACAATGTCCAGCCTAAGGTCGATTCACCGTCGACCTTTAGAATTATGTCTCCTGCTTTAATACCCTCTTTCTGCGCAGGGCTGCCGTCGAGCGGAGAAATAACAATAATGTCTTTATCGCGTGTGCCCAATTCGGCCCCTATTCCTGAAAATTGTCCTGCAAGTCCTTGCTTGAAGTTATCGTTTTGAGTTGGAGGAAGATAAATTGTGAAGGGATCGCCAAGACTCTGAACCATACCGGATATTGCGCCGTTTAGCATTTTCTGGGGATCTAATTTTGTTTTATCGTAATATCCTGCCTGCAGTTTTTGCCATACGATCCAAAACTGGGAAAAGTCGACTGTGGTCACATCGGGTGGAGGTTCCTTGCTTATTGCCCTTATCTGCGGTTTATAGTTTTTGTAGTCAAATGATATCTTAGTTACGCCAAAATAATATCCTACAAAAAACGTTATGACTATTAAAAGTAATATCTGAAATCCCGATACCCTATTTTTCATTTTATTTAATTGAACAAGAAGCTATTCCCTAACTACAAAAGACAAAAGTGCCAAATGCCTTGCATGCTTGACTGCGATAGTTAATTGTCTTTGGTGTTTTGAGCAAAGCCCAGATCGAAGACGTGGAATTATTTTCCCTCTTTCCGTAATAAACTTTGAAAGCTCGGATACATCGGCAAAAGAAGGGCTTTTCTTGTTCTCACAAAAAAAACATTTTCTAAGCGTTGGTTTCTGAAGGCGGCGTCGAGGTTTTCTTTTTGGCATAACTAAAATGGAATATCATCCGGAGCAACTTCTTCTGAGGGTTCTTCCGAAGATTCTTCTTTCCCTTCTTCTTTTTTTTCTTCTTTAGGTTTTTCCTCTGCTTCCCCTGTTTCGGGAGCTGCAGGTTTTTTCCCGTCAAGAAGAATCATATCCGATATAACAATCTCTGTCTTATTTCTTTGTGCCCCATCCTGTCCCTGCCAGGTTCTTGTCGCAAGTCTTCCTTCGACAAAAACTTTACTTCCTTTCAACAGAAACTGCGAGCAAAGCTCTGCCAACTTATTCCAGGAAACAATGTTATGAAATTCTGCTTCATCTTTTTTTTCTCCTGCATCTGTTGTCCAATTTCTATTTGTTGCAATACCAAAAGAGCAAACTGCGGTTCCGTTTGGAGTATATCGAAGTTCCGGGTCGCGTGTTAAATTACCAATTAATTGAACTCTGTTAAGACTTTTTGCCATGTTTCTTAGTTTGCGAAAACGTAAAAATCATTCATGATTTTTAATTTCTTAAAAGTAAATGTCTAAGCACGTTATCTGATGTTAAGAGTTTTTTCTCAAAATCTGAAGGAATATTCTCCCCTTCAAGTTCAAACTCGACATAAAAGCCGGATGCCTGTTTTTTTATAGAATAAGAAAGAGGTTTTTGTCCCCATTCACTCTCTCTTGTTATTTTTAAGCTAGAAATCCAGGCTTTAAGGCTTTCTATAAATTTCTTTCTCTCAGAATCCGAGAGAGTAGATTTCAAAACCAAAACCAATTTGTACGATCTCATTTCGACTATTATATCTTGCAATAGATACAAGAGCAAGATGTAATCTTGCGATTATAAACGAAGTTTGAAAGCTTCGCAAGAACTGAGTTTTCAAGCTCCGCTTATTGCATAAAGAGGCTAAAAATCAAGAGGCAGAACTCTTGTAAATCTTGAATTTTTTCCTAACCTAGTCTACAATCTTTCTCCTGCCAAAATTATGGCTATCAGCAAAGAAGCATTTGAATCACTGCAACGCGGCGGGAAAATAATTCCGTTTCCGAGAATTACTAGAGAAGGCTTGCCTGCTCATGTAGGTGACCCTGATTCTGATCTCTATGATTCATCAAGAGAAGGAACGGAAACTTTCCCTCAGCTTGCAAGACTTATTCTTGTGAAAATGATAGGAGACGAACGAATTGCAGGAAAAGGAAATGCCAGAGAGCGAGCAACCGATAGATTTTTAGAATTTGTATCGGAAACCTCTGCTATATCAGCAAATTTAGGATTAGATGATATTTCAAAATTAACCGGTAGATCTCCTGCGGTATTGTCAGAGCACTTCAAGAAAAAAGAAGAAAAATCTGCCTAAACCTTTACGAGTTCCCATTTTAGTTTTTCGTAGGTTACATTTCCCGCTTGATCTACGCCTTTTTTCATTTCAACTACTAGTTCTTTACCAGGGAAAAAATGTTTACCGGGATTCTCCGGAAAAGCAATACGCCTTGTGACTATATCTCCTACACTTGAATCTGAAATTTGCGCCCCAAAAACGCTCGGATTGGGAGAATCACTTGTGGCCAAACCTTCAAAAGTAAAATACTGATCTTTAAATTCTCCGGAAGGCGTCTTGGTGTTTCTCTCGATGTCAAAGACAAGAATTTTATTAGAGTTATTCTGTCCTTCATAAGGAAAGGCCCAAAAGGAGTAAGAATCTTTATAAACTATTTCTTCTCCTCTATAGAAACTTCTTTCAACCCGTCCGTTTAATCCTGTTTCTATAAATTCTCCGGGGCGAATACTCGGTTGTTCTACTTGATCACTTTTTACTTCAGGCTTACCTTTACGTAAACCTTTAAACCAAGCAATGATATCTCTTCTTTCCATTGCGCGAGTCTATCAAATGAGGCTGAATAAGTCAAACTATGGGATCGTTTGACACTTTTAACTCAAAATCATATAATTAACCGTATGACAGAAGCGAGAGGAAGTTTACCCAAATCAGAAAGAATCCAAACCAAAAAAGGCGGAGAGCCCATTGATCCTTGGAAATCAGGGTTAATACCTGAAAGTGACACTCTTGGCGATCAACATAGAGATATAGATGCAGCCATTGCTACACGAAGTAAGGGGAGACAACCAATAAGAGCAGCAGGTTTAGATAGATTTCCTATTCTTACTCCCGAAGCGCCAAGACCAGAAACAGCTCCAGCTCCAACGAAAACCCGCAAAGCTCCCACAATTGGAGAATACATCAATCACAGACAGGACTAAGCTAGCTTCTGATTTTAAATTCGAAAATAACAGTTCAGAATCTTCAGTTTCCTATTATAACAAGGGCGTCTGTTGGTGAATTTTCCGAAAGATCCCCTGAAATTGTTGCAATTCTAAACTCTGACAGACTTAGATCTTTTTTCAAAAGGTTTTTATAATCCCAGACTTTTTTCTTCATTTTAATGCTGACATCTTCATAATCTGTGCTGTTTGCATTCCCGAGAGTAAAAACTTTATAACCAAAGTCGCGCAATATATCGGAAAGCACACTTCCTCGGCCTATTTCCCTGCTTCCATTTTGAACCGAAATAGTAAATTTACTCCGAGGTGTTGCAACAAAATTATCTGATACGTAAGTGTCTTCCGGAGAAATTTTAGAACTCGAAGGATAAATAGATAAAAATGGCATAGAAAAAGGCGCAGCTGCTCCCAGAAGGTCAACGTAAGAAACTTTTCTCTCGATTCCACTCCCAGGATCCATTAAAAAAATGCTGTCTTTGTCGTATCCGTTTATTACCACGCTATGTTCTCCGCGAATAATCGGAACCAGTCCATAAGAAAGCTCTGCATCAATCGCGCTGTTATAGCCTAATTTAATCCAGGCCATAACAAGATGCCCCGACGATATGGCCTGCTTTATAGAGTAAATAACGTCACTTTTTCCCAGTATTGGCTTTGCCAATAATCCATATTTTGCAAAAAGATCTATAAACGGAGGTGCATGAACACCGTAATAATCAGCTCCGCCAAAACGTTTGCTTAAGTTATTAATAAGATTTGCAAAGTTCCCATCTAGAATATCTCCCATTCTAATTCCAATATTGGGATTTTGCGATATTCCTATTTGCGATATTAATTTTTTCTCTGCTCCCTCTTCATTCTTCACGCTAAAAGTAGGATCGCTTGTATAAAAATCAATTATGGATGATGCGGCTGCAAATTCACAGCTTAAATTAAATGCCTGCTGCCTTGGCAAAAGCTTTATAAAGTAACTTTCAGGTGGCGGACTTTCTTTTTTAGGGGAAGTGGAAAAACTAGTTGATGCAAGAACATTTTTGGGCTGACTGGAATTTCCAAACTGAGTTTTTTGAACAGGGAAATTATTTTGAAAATTTATTTTTCTATTAGAGGAAGAAACAGAAAAGAAATGAATCCAGAAAAATGTGTATAAAGCAAAGAATAAAAAAGTTACAACCAGTAACCTACGCATTCACTTTAAATTCTATCACGTCTCCGTCTTTTACTATATAATCCCGGCCTTCGAAGCGCGTTTTGCCAACTTCGCGGGCCTTTTTCCATCCACCGGTCCCAACGAAATCATCGAATGAGATAACTTCCGCCTTAATGAAGTTCTTTATAAAGTCTGTATGGATCACTCCTGAGGCATCCTGAGCTGTTGTGCCGCGTTTTATAGTCCATGCCCTTGCTTCTTTCTCTCCTGCTGTTAAAAACGAAATAAGATCCAAAATCTCGTATCCTTTTTTAATAATCCTCTCAAGTCCGGATTCCTCAATTCCCAACGAACTCAAATAGTCTTTCTGTTCATCTTCCGACAGTTGAGAAAGCTCTGACTCAACTTTTGCAGAAACTGCAGTTGTATTTTCGTCAAATTTTTGGTTAAGGTCTTTTTCGTCCACGTTTGCCACAACAAACATTGGTTTCATTGTTAAAAGCTGCAGCTCCCGAACCAATTGTTTTTCCTCGTCCGATAATTGAACCTCTCGTGCCAATTTTCCTTTATTCAACTCAATTTTTAATTTTTCGACTACTGAATTTAATTTCTGGTCTTTAGATTTTGATTTTTCAAGGGTCTGCAAATCCGCAAGGATAAGTTCGGTATTCACTGTTTCGTAATCGGATTGAGGATCAGGTGTTTCAGAAACGTGAATAACTTCTTTATTCGAAAAATGTCGAACTACCTGACAAATAGCATTACATTCCCTTACATGAGCAAGAAATTTGTTCCCCAATCCCTCCCCTTCTGCTGCTCCTTTTACAAGACCTGCAATGTCGACAAATTTTACAACAGCAGGAATTATTTTCTCGCTTTTTTCTATTTCTGCGAGCTTGTTTAAACGCTCGTCCGGCACCGGCACTATGCCAATATTCGGCTCAATAGTCGCAAAAGGATAATTCGCAACAAACGCTTGCTGTTTTTTAAGCAAAGCGTTAAAAAGTGTCGACTTCCCCACATTAGGTAGACCTACTATCCCAATCGATAAATTCATTAGAAGATTATAACTGAAAGTTTCAAGCTTCGCTTATAAACGAAGTTTGAAAGCTTTGCTTGAGAAACTGAGTTTTCAAGCTCACGCTTTAGTTCGTTAGAACGCAAGCTTCGCTTATATCAGAAGTTTTATTTTATTTTACCTAGTTTAATAATATTAGTGGTCAATTTATGTTAAAATAAATCTAATCAGATGTTAGATGATGTCAGAAAAGATTACGATTTAGTTAGAATTCTTCTTGTTCTTCTTATCATTGCCACGGGAAGCTATGTTTTATCTCTTTTTTGGATTGCAATAAGCAGATTCTTAGACCTATTTGTTATCCTTTTGTCAGCTTGGCTTCTTAGTTTTATTTTAGAACCAATAGTAGATAGAATACAAAAAATATTTAAGAGTTCAAAACTTATTGCCACTACTATTACATATATTCTTGTCTTCGCTCTCTTAATAATAATAAGTATTGTTTACATCCCATTAATAACATCTCAGATCCAAATGCTTACAAATATTCTGCCACAATATTTAAAATCTGCTCCCCCTATTGTAGTAGCCTCATATAAATCGCTGAGTGTTCAAATCAGCAACTCCGTAACTTTAATACCTTCTTTTGCCCAATTCTTATTTTTATCTTTTATTGTGCTTATTTTATCTTTTTATTTTATAGTAGATAAGGAAAAAATTAATAAAGAGCTCTTTAACATTATTCCCAAGCAGTGGCACGACTTTTTACATTTTACACAAAAAACTATTAACGATATATTCATCTCTTTTCTCAGAGTTCAACTTTTTTATGGCATAACTTCCGCTATCTTAACTTGGATTATTTTAAAAGCTTTTAATATAGACTTTGCAGCATCAATCGCTTTTATATCTGGTATTTTTGCATTTGTTCCCTTAATCGGTCCGCTCCTTGCTATTATCCTGCCTATTTTAGTTGCGTTATTGGCAGATCCTTTAAAAGCCTTAATTATTGGCACAATCTTGCTTTTTGTCCAACAGGTAACTTTTAATATAATTGGACCAAGACTCTTGGGCAAAGCTTTTCGGCTACATCCTGCCATAATCTTGATTTCTTTTTTAGTTGGCCTCCAATTTGCAGGAGCAGTAGGTGCAGTTTTCGCAATCCCTATTCTAGGAATAAGCGCAGTTATGATTAGAAGATTCGGTCATTATTTTCTTAGTATTAAAAACGAGACAGTAAAAAATATTACTGAGAAGTCAAAAAAATAATACTCTATAGAATTTATTTTATGCTTATTACTACTTTACCTTTGGGGTGGGAGGTTTCCTGATATTCAAAAGCTTCTTTTGCTTGGTCAAGAGTAAAAACTTTATCAATTTGCGGCTTAATTACGCCCTGGTCTACCAATTCTGCCAGTCTGGTTAAATTTTTTGCGCTGGTATCCGTATTTTGTCCTATGGCTTTTACCCCATATTCTTCTACGAGTTTTTCGTCGGGCGCTCCGCTCATCGAGACAATAATCCCGCCCGCTTCGCCGCGAGGCGAGCCTTCTTTCAAAACCTTCATTGCATTATCTCTAGATTCCCCTCCGGCAGTATCAAAAACCGCATCAAAATCATGGAGCTTTTCTGAAACATTTTCTTTCTTGTAATCAATTACTTCGTCTGCACCCAAAGACTTTACAAAATCTACGTGCTCCGAACTAACAGTTGTCGCAACATAAGCACCGATATGTTTTGCAAGCTGAATCGCTATACTTCCAATTCCTCCCGAACCGCCATTAATAAGAATCTTCTGTCCGCTTTGAAGATTTATGTGCTGTTCCAATGCCTGTAAAACGCTTACACCAACCAAAGGCAAAGATGCTGCTTCGATATGATTTACTGTTTTAGGCTTATAAGCAGTATTTACAACGTTCGATGCGGCAAATTCCGCAATAGACCCTGATCCCCCATTTAAAGTTAATGCCTGACCATAAACTTCGTCCCCAATTTTAAATTCAGTTACATCATCTGCAATCTTTTGCACAACACCTGAGAAATTTCCGCCGATTGTTACAGGAAATTTTAACGGCATCATATCCTTCATGTAACCTGCTCTTACTTTCCAGTCAATTGGATTAATACTGGCGGCATATACTTCTACCAAAACCTGGCCTTTATTTAGAGCGGGTTCCGATACGTCTTTTATCTCTATTACTTCCGGTCCACCGTAGGAATTATATTGTGCTGCTTTCATAATAGGAATATTATATCTCGCTCGAAGATATATGAGCAAGATGTATTCTTGCAAATATAACCGAAAATTCCAATCGATAAATTCATTAGAAGATTATTCTATCAAAACAAAAATCGCAGCTTGACTATCGGTCAGAATTGACTAAAATAGCCTTATGCATCGCAAAAAAGGAGTTGGTATTCAACCGACAACAAGCACAAGGGAAAGAGGCAGACTTAGGCAAGGAATTCCTCTAATTGAAGGACAACCAGTAGATCCCGCTAAGCCAGTTGATGCGGAGAAATTACTCAGAGAAATAAGAGAAATTAAAGAGACAGGAAGAGCAGTTTACATAGAAAGACGGTACGGCTAATGAAAAAATTGTTAATAATCGCTATTATTTTAATTCTCCTTGTGATTGATTGGTTTGAATTTCATGATCTCTTTGAACCAAAAACCTTTCCTCAAATTTTAACAGGGCTCGTAAGTATTCCCATTATTATTCTCCTCGGCATGGATCTGTTTAAAAAGGGGTCAACGATATAAGAAAACCAATAACCCCAAATCGATAAATTCATTTGACAATTAGAGTAAAACCAGGTTAGATTAAATAAGAGGCAGGAATTCGATTATGTCTGTAGCAGTCGAAGCTCAGTCTTCTTTTCCTCCAATTCCTGCAGTCTTTTTAGCAGAAAGAACTAGCCAGATACCGCGTCCTAAAGCTGTTAGCCTGAAAGAATATATAGCAAGAACAGGATCTGTCCCTTCAATTCCACTCGCCAGCGTATTGCATGATGAATATGCAAAACAAAGAGATTTAGAAAAAGAAAAAGGCATATATGTTCCCGGAGAATTACTCCCAGTAGATTTTGACCAGCCATCACTTAGACAACTATTTATCGACCGAGGAAGAAAGAATATTTATCACGACAGAATAAATACAGATGGAGAAATAGTTATGGACACTCCAATAGATTGGTATAACCCTACTCAACCTTTCAATGATCAAGGAGATAGGGTTATGGCAGTTAGATTTGAACCGCGCGATAGTGAATTGTCATTGGTAGGTTTTATTAAGGAGGATCCACGAACTGGAAAATACAGATTTGATCACACAAGACCAATAATCGATATGGCGCAAGATCCATCGGTAACGTTTGATAATAAAGGCAATCTTATACTTGGTGTAGTAAAGATCCATGCAAACGAGAACGGAAGAGTAACACGTTTTAAAACAGCCCAATTCCGGGGACCGGATGTGAGAAATATGAGAGTTTTTCAAACACTACGAGGCAAGGATAACCGGCCTATTCAATTAGACGATCGGGTAAGAGGCTACTATCGGCCACAGGGAGAAGTTGGCGGTTCGGGGAAACTTGCTCTACGTGATTATTCTGATTGGGAAGAATATAGAAAAGATGTACGAACATTAACTGCAGCAGATCTTCTTAGAACAAACTTCCAGGATACCAATCATGGTGGACCGAACTACCCCTTATCCGACGGGCAGGTATTTGGTCACATTGCAGAAATAGGGCGAGATAAAAATGGCGATATAGCGAAACTGGATTATTACGATACTTGGATGCTAAACGATCTCGCGACTGGTCAATTTGTTTATAAGGAAGATCCGAAAACAGGCATTCTCGCGCCAGTGATAAAAGTAATTGGTGACCGATTAGATTACCCTGCGGAAATACCGGATAAAGACCCAGCAAATCCACAAAAAAGGCGCAATGTTTCTTTTACGGGCGGAGTAATACATCTACCCGATGGAAAAATAATGAAAATAAATGGAGCTTGCGATACACGAATCGTAACAAGAATATCTAATGATCCAATGCTTGATATTGATTTTTCTAGTCTACGGGTACTTGTTTAACCTGTCCAAAAACTCGCCGCTTAAAACTATTTAGCAGGCTAACCTTCAAGCTCTACAAAAACATATTTTGCAGAAGGGACGACTTTTTTTATTTTAAGCTCGATTTCCCCGATAATTCTTTCCAATTCTCTTCTTCTTAGTCCTCCTTTAATATCGACGTCAAGACTAACAAGAAGTTTTTCCGAACCTAAATGTAAAGTTTTTAAATCCGACAATCCTTTTACTTTTTCAATATTTAGCACTGCATCTTTAATCTTATTTTCCGTCTCGACCGATGCGCTTCTTCCAACTAACATATCTTTTATTCCCAATACCAGAAAAACGGAAAATACGGCCAGATTAACGCCTATTATCATTGCCCCAAGTCCATCAAATCTTCCATCCCCGGTTATTGCGTAAATTAAAAGCGCTACAAGGCCGAAAAACGAAGCCATTGTCCCCATAAGATCGAGGGTAAAAGTTGTTTTTGTCTCGACCAGGGATGACCTGAAAAAAATTCTTAAAATGCTTAAAAAGCTTCTATCTTTTATTAATCTCCTGTAGCTTAGGAGAAAAGCATACCCGTTTGTAAAAAATGTCAGTAAAAGCACAAGGAGGGCGAGATTTATATCGTGAAGCTGCATTGGTTGCATAAATCTTTTGTAGCCAAAGTAAAAAGAAAGGGTCGATGTAATACCAAACATCACAAGGGCTGAAAGGAGAGTCCAAAAATATATCTCCCTGCCATAACCGAAGGGATGAGTTTTATCTTCTTTCCGAAGCGATCTCGACAGCCCTATCAGAAGAAAACCTGAAGCTGACAAATCGGCCAACCCTTCCAAAACCTGCGTCAGCATTACAACACTTCCCGATAAAATCGCCACGAAAAAATTCAGAAAAACATCCAAAATATCTACTAAGAAAGAAGTTAGAATTATCCGTCTTGAACTAAGCCTTTTTTCAAGCTTTAAATTTTTCTCCATTTAAAAAAAGTATACCAGATAATTAGCGGAGGTCGAGGCTTTCACCTTTGAAGATTGACTTTTTAATCTGACGGGAGTAAAATTCCCAAAATATGACCTTAACCGAGCGATTTGAAGCCGCACGAAAAAGAGAAAATGGAAAAATCGGAAGTCGCGGTTTACCCCAAGGAGCAACAAAATTTGTAGATTCCGAAGTAGACACAATTCTACAAAATTCCTGGATTGAACAAATAAGATTTTACAAAGAGACAGGACAAACTCTAGCCAATTGGGATTTATTGACCGGATTGATGGATTATGAGACAGAACTAAGCGGCCCAGACAGTAAAACTTTTAATAACCAAACCCATCCGCAAGTTGAAGGATATGAATGGGATCGAGGAATTATTATAGGAGTCAAAAGACTGTTGCTTCCGCTTGTAGGCAAACCTCAAATTATTATATTTACGGGCAACATGAGACCTTTAGAAAGAGGCGGAGCTCCTGATCCGTTAGTTTATTTTCGAGGCGGAGTCCAAACAAAAGATGTTTTGGATATAGTACAAAAATATACAGCTGGAATTTCAGCTCGAATCGAAGCTTTGTCTCATTAGCGCACTGGGTCTTCTACTTTTTTGGTGCTGGGATTATTGGAGGATTGGTAAATGGTTGAGCAATAATAAACTTATTAGGTCTTTTCCCGTTCTGGAATGACTTAGCAAAAGTTCTTACATGCCTCCTGCGTCTTACATCAGCAATATCTGCGCCTTTAAAGGGAAAAGAAAGATTTGATGCTATTTTTGCCAGGAAATCATCCCGGTCAAATCTCGATACTGTGGTCATAAGATCTTCCACGCTTTCCGATTTCCCGTAATCCGGATTATCTTCTAACTCATCAATAAATTTCCTAATTGAATCACCTTGTCTATGTCCCGATACTACCTCTCTATTCCATAAACCGCTTCTTTTCCAGCGGTTTCTTAAAACATCTTCGATAGTAGTCACGTGGGATTTTACATGGTGTTTTTTTAGAAGCGTTCTGACCCGATGCTCGTGGAACCCTGCGCACACAGTTAAAACATCCTGCGGAAACCTTTCTCTGTACTCCGCCATATCTTCGACCTGAAGATAACTATTTTTATTGTTTGGGCGGACTGTAATTGCACCTTTAGGAACTCCAAATCTTACAAGAAGATCGGACATCAAATTCCCATCGTTTAAGGAAACTCCCGGAAAAATATTTGCTGATTCAACAACAATTCTAGGCGCTTTTGCGTGTAATAAGAGGTCTGCAGCTGCTTTGGCTGCCATTCCAGAATAAAATGTGGGGTGATATCCTCCTTCTTTATCTTTAGTCATGCCGTAAGACATAACAAAAATGCACCCGTAATCGTACAGAGACCCTCGCTCTCTATTCTCCTTCATAAAAACGGATTATACCTAATAAATATTGATTTTCAAAGGGGATTAGCTCACCTGTATTTCATCTACAGGTTTCACAGGTATCGTACCTGGTACGAAGGTAAGTAAGTCTTCTATTTTTGCTCCGCTTCCGCGTAGTCCTCTATGAAGATCTCCATCAGCTGCAACAATTGTAACTTTTTTTGGTATTTCTAAGAGTCTCCTTACAATGTTAATAAAATGCCCATCCCCGCTAATTAGAACAGCTTCATCGTATTTTCTGTACCTCATTGCCATTTCTTGAATAATATAGTGATCCACAGGATCTTTTGGATCTACCTCATCCTCATCCCTTTTATAGCTGGGAATGGTAAAGCTTCCAATTCCAAGCTTAGAAAGTCCAATTAGAAATCTATTTTTTGCTTCTTGTCCGTAAGGAGTCGGCGAAATACCTGTGAAGTAAAGAGCTTCAACAATTTGTTTTCCTTCTCCCAATATATCTAGAACCGTTCTAAAATCAAATGCATTCACTCCTGCCTTAATGCCTAATCTATCTAATGAATGATGCAAGTAATCACCGTCGAAAAATACCGAAACTTTAGGTTTTCTCACTTCGGGCGAAGCAGGAATTTCTCGTACAGATGCTCCTATAATCCTTACCAGATTTGGTCTTCTTTCCCCTTCAATACCACTGCCGTTAGTCATAAGGATAATTTATACACCAAAAGATTATTGATTGTCAAACTATGGGATTAAACGAGCTAGTGCTTTGGATTTTTCGGCATAGTTTAGTTTTGTTTTTGAAACAGCTCTCCTCATTATTTCAATAGTTTCATCATAGGTTTTTTTATCAACAGGATAAGGAGTTGCGTCTTTCCCGCCATGAGCAAAACTGTATCTCGCCGGGTCTTCATACGAGGGTTTTGCTCCATAAATTATTTCGGAAACCAATGAAAGAGCTCTTATTGTTTTTGGCCCGACTCCCTCGGTTGCGATAATTTGCTCGTAATCCGCGGGTTTTGTTTCCCCCAATTTTTGCAGAATCTTATCCAGATATTTGCTCTTGCTGAAATCTTCGAGCTCCACATCGTGGTGTCTGAATTCAACTCCCTCCAGCTTTAGAAAAGTATACTGCTCCGTCTTGTCTTTGAATGAAACCATTTTAGACACTGAATTTTGATGCTCTCTTAAAAGCTGTAAATCTTTCAGCAATTGATTTGTTCCGGATTGGACCAAATCTGTAGACACATTACGAGTATTTGCGCTGTCTTTTGAAGTTAAATTCAAAACATTGGACAAAAATTTTTGGGTTGCAATTCCTTTGTGAGGTTCGTTAATAAAATTTGTTCGATTTTTTAAATCTATAACGTCTGACCAGTGATATCTTCTTGCAGTAACATTAGCAGTATTCATCCCCTGCTGGACAACTGTCCATGCGCCGTTTTTGGAAAAGAAAAAAGCATGGTGGTAAATCTGGTAACCATCCTGAACAAGCGAACTATCCACTTTTGCCGCCATTTTTGAGCTGTAAACAAGCTGTTTTGAAAGATCTGGGTTAAAGTTCAATTTTTCTCCCCAACTTACGATCTCGTCCGGAGTTTTTCTCGAAGTTTTCCCTTTTCCTCCCGCTATAAAAACACCAAGATCCTTCTCCTGCCCTCTTATTGCCTCTTTTAGGGCTGCAGTAAGGATCGTTGTTAATCCCGAAGCATTCCAGTCAAAGGCCAAAACAGTCCCAAGACTTTGAAACCAGACAGGATCGGCAATTCGCTTTATGAATTCGTCCGGCCCGTATTCGTCTATTAAAACCTGTGTCATTTCTCTCCCAAGTCTTACCATTCTTTGAAAAAGCCATGGAGGACAATGTCCATAATCAAGCGTAAATGTTGCAATCCCTCGTGTTGCCATGAAACCATTTTAAACTTTCAATTTCCTATTTTCAATTACTTATTCAAGTCAACCAGAGGCTGTTTATGATATAATTCGTGTATGAAGGATCTGGAATCTAGATCTGGAGGGTTTGGTAATAATGAAGCGTTCTTCGAAACATTAAGAGGCCTCCCGCCCGAAGCACAGGAGTTTTTAACCGGGCTTTCGAGCCACTTTATGGAAAAAGACGTCTATGAAAAATTTAAAGCCCGCCCGAAAAAAATTCGCGGACTGGAAAGAACACTAAGACATATGGGACTAGGTGACGACAGGATTCCTCAAGTAATGGATTATTTTCATCTTCCCTATACCAAAAAATAGATTATGGAACCGCAAGCTCCCAATGACGTACATCATTCAAAAGGAGAATTTAATAACCTATGGGTTTCGCAAGGCTTGATGAGAGAATGGGTATCCCACCCTGCGTGGAATTCTTATGATGTATTGCCTTGTTTATATAGATCTTTACATACAGGAGAACGGTTTACACCAGGAGAACCAGATTCTCCAAAGCTTTCCGAAATCCTAAGGACTTCCGAAGCCCGTTTGACTGGCAGTCCCGAAGATCTTCTACCCGAACCTTCGCGTTTATATCTTTTGACTACAGAATTTTCCGATAAACTGGATCAAGTTTTAAGACAAGCCCCTAAAACTATAGAACAAGCAATTCACGATGCGGCCTTTTCTTATTATGTTTTTGACAGAATCCACCCCTTTCCAGACGGCAATGGAAGAATAGGAAGAATGATTCTTAAAAGAGTTCTTAAAGCAGCTAATTTAAAAGATCCTATATTCCATGACCAACGATGGTACGGAGGCGATCGTTCCTTCCATCTGGATACGCTCGAAAGAGTTGATGATACAAATAATCTTGCACATTTAGAACTCTTTTTGGCAGACGCGCTAATTCATATGTACGATCCTGTCAAGGAAGGGCAAAAATATAGACAGATTGGGGAGGTTATTCAAAGAAAAGATCGCGAATCAAAACAGAATGGAAGAAGTAAAATGCTTAAAGACATTTGGGCTGGATTTATGGGCATTCCTCTCTATGGCAATCCGCTGCTAAGCTTGCCAAGACAAAGAGCTTGACTATTTTTCAGTGGGGATTTTGCAGACCGTCTGAAGCTTTTTCAGCATGTAAATTATTGAAAGTACCAAAAGGGATATCGAAAAAAGATAGATAAATTTTCCTTCAAACCGTAAAAAAGTCAAACTCGCTCCTGCACCTAAAACAGATATGAGAGAAAGCCCGCAAGTAGTACAACCTGCCGATGCAATAGTCAGAATGCTTCCCCCTCCAAGAATGAGCTTCGCTCTATGAGAGCTGCTTTTTATCATTTCTATTGTTTTTAATATCAAAATTAAATTAAATCCGAAAAGCAGTGACGTTAAGAGAAGGAGGTAAAAATCGAAAGCAGATAAGGCGCTTTTTAACCCCAAGAAAAGACTTGAAAGAATTGAAAATTTATAAGATAGCGGAAAATCTCCTGAAATCGTATTTAAAACCAGACGATAGTTCATAATATAAGCTGCCAGTGTAAGATATAGAAATGCAATCAAAAAAATTAAAAATATTGATTTTTTCTCAAGTACTGTTTTTAAAACTTCCCAATAACTCATATTTTGAAAGCTTGCTTGAAAAAAATTCAAGCTCTGCTTATATTTTTATCTTCTCACACATAAATTTTGTTGACAAGGATTTTGAAATCTAATATCATTTCAACCTTATGATGGACAGAGAACCTAGGTCTTTCTCAAGAGTTCCGGGAACCGTTTCAGAAGAAACTCTAAGAACATTCATAATAAATGCGCAAATGATGGGTTGGGCCAGTCTTGGTGACCCGAAGCTTGAAAGTCTGTTATTAAAAACGAGGGAGAGCTCACTTCTTCAAATGCCTCATTTTGATAAAGAAGTCATTCACCAACTTTCAAGATCAATCATGTTTCTCAAAATCCGCAAAAATGCACCAGCTCCGGCAAGAGAAATCCCAAATCAAGAATTCACAGTGTATCCTTATGACAGAAATAATGTGGCTGTAAGGATGGCTATAAGAATTGGCGCAAGCCCAAACCCTGACCTTGCCCCTATTCCAAATGAAGTTTCCGGATTGGTTATTGCAACTTTTGTAGAATGTCCGGACTTCAGATTCACCTTGGGTGATCTTAGCCAAATTATGCAAGAGTTTGAGGGTAATCCAATCAAAAAAGCTAGGAATCAGATTAAGAATATCACTGACAACCTTAACGTTTTAAATATTCTTTTTGGTTTTGGAAAAGAGTTGAGAAACGATAAAGGATATTATTTTTTAGCTCCACAAGCTTGACAGGATATTTTTACCTGTGATATCATGATTAAACCAATGACCGAAGTCTTAAGCCTGAAAACTAGCAAAACAATTGCCCTCCTCACTTTTCTGGCATTTCTTTTTTCCCTTATTTATTTGATTTTTGTACCCCACAGTTTTGCCCAAGAAGCTTCCCCATCCGCCAAAAAAGAAGCCCGGATGCTTAAAGCCTGCCAGACCCATGAAAGAAATATTAAAAATAGGCTTGACAGCCTTGTGCGTCTTGTAACAAACCAGGAAACAAAATTTGACGGAGTAGCAACGCGAGTTGAAAACCGATACACCCAAAAACTCCTTCCAAAAGGAAAAACTTTAAGCAATTATGATGCTTTGGTTGCGGATATAGTAGCTAAGAAAGCAGCGGTTGACGCGGCTTTAAGTGTAGCAAAAAACGATGTCGCTTCGTTTTCATGCACTGCTTCTGACCCTAAAGCCCAACTTACTCAGCACAGAAAAGATATGCAGACAGTTAAAGCCGCTCTAAAAGACTTTAGAAAATCAGTAAGGAATTTAGTCGTTGCTGTTAGAACGTTGGCCGGAGAAGAAACAAAATCGCCGGAATCAACAAAACAATGAAAGACTTAAAATCGCTTTTAATTTTTCTTGTAATACTTGTAGTAGCGGGAGTTACAATTTGGGTTGCTGCGGCTAAAAAAGCCTCAAATCAATATCCCCAAACTTCTCAAACAGGCCAAAGTTACACGGCAAGTTCTGACTTGGATTCTCTGGATGCAACAGACTTGGACACCGGTTTTGACAGTCAGCTCGAACAACTAAATTCCGAGTCCTCTTCTTTTTAACTATCCCCTTTGAACTCTAAAGCGCAGGAGTTGATACAGTATCTTTTTTTATTTTTTGTAGATCCGTCGTTGAAAAGATGGCCTAAATGAGAACCGCAATTTGCGCAGACTACTTCTGTTCGCGCCATTCCATAAGATGAATCCCGTTCTAATTTTATATTTTTTAAATTCACCGGGTCATCAAAAGAAGGCCAACCTGTACCACTGTCAAATTTTGTATCGGACGCAAATAATTCCTGCCCACAGGCAGCGCATTTATACATTCCTTTATCGTGTTTGTAAACATATTTACCTGTAAATGGCGCTTCTGTCCCCTTTTCCCGCATTACATTATATTGCTCGGGAGTTAATTTCTGTTTAAAATCATCGTCGTTCATAATTTATATTATGAAATAAATTCATCAATGTTGCAATTACCACCCCATAGTGGTATATTTCTCCCTTATGTCACCAGATAGAAAGCCAAGCGTACAGCCGTTCTCTCAGGCAATGATTGAAATTGATAAAAAAAGAGAGGCTGTGTATAGATCAATCGCTTTAAGAGGAAGAGATGAATTAGTATTGCTCTCTAAAGAATTCCCACAAAAAGGATCTCTTTTCCCGGGCACACCAGAATTTGAAGCACTACACGACGAAAGAAAGAAAAAGGCAAAAAGAGATCTTAATTCGATGTTGTTTGGACCATTGAATCAAGCAATAGATATTGCTTTATCTCAAGGGATTTTTGATCCCATACAATTTTATGCAAGATATAAATCTTTAGCCAAAAACACAAGTGCACCAAATAATCCGGGCGTTAATCCTGATGATAGACCCGCAACTCCGGAAGAAATCGAAAGAATGAGGACATTTGCCAAAGGAGATGTAGACCATAGCAGATTTTTTACATGGCAAGGAATTCATATGCTACCGAGTGTACTAACTAGAATATTACTAAAAAACAAAAATTATAAAGTGATACGAGACGAGATCATGCCTGGTTATAAAGCAGATCTAGCAGAACAAGGAATCGGTATGAGCGAAAGAGCAAGGGCAGAAAGAAGGTTTTCGGATGCAAAAAACAAGGGAGTGGAGCTACATACAGATGAAAAATTAGTTAGATTAACCCGCAGAAAAACAAAAAAAGAAAAACCGGAAAAAACTCAACAAACGCAGATATACGAACCTTTCCTACCTGTTTTCGATCAGCTCCTAGTTGATTACGAAAATGCAGAACGGGAAAGATATAAAAATAGCGGCATCCGCAGAAAAGAATTGGCGGAAAAATATTATGGACCGCTTCCCGATCCCGACAAGATTCAAATGTCTCCAAGTATTGCAGCACAATGTTTGCGAAAAGTTGGTTATTACTATATGGGGAAGGTTATTCCGGCACCCAGTACGCCGGAGAGCGTCCTGGCTAAAGCAATCGGCACAGGTCTGCATTATCAGCTGCGAGTGATTTCTTATCAATTAGATAAAACAATTATGCTTTCTGAAATGTCTGTTCCGCCTATACCTAACGAGAACGATGAGTTTAGAGGAAAAATGGATCTTTTGCATAGAAATCCGAGAACAAAAATAACAGACGTGATAGATCACAAGAGCGTGCATCCATTCGTTTTTAGTAAACTTAGCAAAGATGGTTTGCCTGATTATCTAAAGGGAACAAAATTCTATGCTCCGTCTCATGAAAATGAAATTCAAATTTTATCTTATATCTATGACATGGATAAAAACTTCCCTTGGCTAAATATTCAATCAGGGAGAATTGTGTATATTGATGTAGAAACCAAAGCAAGAAAAGAAGGAATAGTCGTTTGGGACGCTCTAGCCAAATGGAAATTTGAACAATTCCTAGAAACAAAAAGGAAAGCAGAGCAAAAAATATTGCGGGGCGAATTGCCAGACGAACCAGACGAATTGCCAAGCGAGTCGTTTGAATGTGCAAGATGCGAATTTTTAACCGATTGTCTTCCGGGACAAAGAATTGCGGCAGAGAAAATAAAAAGAAGAGTTCAAGGAAGAGCTCCGAGATCTGTTTATATAATGGCAAGGCAAGAACGTGAAGAAAGATCAAGAATAATGGCTGATTTAAACATAACACAAGAAGGTTTACCCACCCTCGATCTTTCACCTGTAAAGTCTTCGTAAATTTAAATCTTTTTAGTTCTGTTGCAATGAGAACAGGTGCAGAATTTTTGGAAGGCAAACTTTAAGAAGTGCTTTTTCTAATAACCTCGTTAATTTGCGAAATTACGCCCGGACGCAAGCTTAATCCGTCTCCGAGCGCAAGAACTTTCTCCCTACTACTCGCCTCCATATCTATTTTTATAAGAGCAAATACGACTTTTTTTCCCAAAGGCGCAATATTTTCCCGTTCCGGTGCAGCCATAAATTTAAAATAAACTTTGTATGCCCAAAAGTCAAATATGCTAGGATAAAGTTAATGGGATATATAAAAAATTTTGAGAAGCTGGCAACGACTCCGCAGAGGAAAATAGCTCTGGATCTTATTGAAGCTGCCATTTCTTCGATCCAACCCGAAGAAGTACTTAAAGATTTCAAAATCGAAAATCTTGAACAGTACCAGAATGTTTATTTGATTGGTTTTGGAAAGGGATCGGCCTGCATTTCAAAAATAATTGAAGAAAAACTTGGAGATAAATTAAAAGAAGGTTATGTAATTGATGTAACGGCTGAACAATTTTCAAAAGTTCAGTTTACCCTTGGCACTCATCCGCTCCCCTCCCAAGCAAACATTGATTTTACAAAAAAAGTTGTCGAAAGATTTCAGGGAAAAATTTCTGATAAAGATTTGATAATAGTTCTTGTGACAGGCGGCGGATCCGCCTTGCTTGAGCTACCTGTTGAAGGAGTATCCCTTGAACAACTGATCGAAAAGAATAGTGAACTTTTAAAATCGGGTAAGACAATCGAAGAAATGAACGTCGATAGAAAAAAACTGTCTCAAGTTAAAGCCGGAGGTCTGGCAAGAATACTTGCTCCTGCAAAAGTGATGGGACTAATTTTCTCCGATGTTCCGGGAAACAATATTTCGACAATTGCATCCGGCCCCACCGATGATCCGTCTGCAGAAAATAAAATTGTGCTTAGCAATAAAACAGCTTTAAATGTAATGAAAAAAAAGTGTGATGAAGTTGGAATCGAATCTCAAATCTATTTCGACGCGGTACAGGGAGAAGCAAGAGTTGTTGGAGCCGAACTTTTAAAAACCGCCAAACCAAACTCTATTCTTCTCGCAGCAGGAGAAACAACAGTTACCGTTCAAAACAAAAACGGCAAGGGAGGCAGAAACCAGGAGTTGGTCCTCGGCGCGCTTAGCAATTCAACAATTCAACAATCGAACACTGTTGTTATCGCCTCTTTTGATTCGGACGGATGGGATAATACGGAATTTGCCGGCGCAATCGGAGATATCCAAACTGTTCAATCTGCAAAAAAAATGAATTTAGATATTGAAAAAAGTTTAAGCGACAATAATAGTTTTGAATTTTTCGAAAAAACAGGAGATGGGATTTTGACCGGCCGTCTTCCCAGCAACATCGCCGACCTCATGATCGTCTACAAATACTAAGCCGCAAGCGGTTTACTAACTTTTGGCGTCTCGGATTGAGGTTTATTTATTTTAAAATCAACGATCTCAAAATATATCGACTTGTTGGTAACTCTTTCCTCTTCTTCCTCTGCCTTTTTTTCCAAATAATTGTATGCCCTTTTATTAAAACGGGCCAAAAAGTAAAGCGCGCTAAGGAACCATTTATTTTCAAGCAGCGGGTGAATTTTCTTGTGTCGGCTTTCTTCGAGATGGGCTCCCTCATGGACAATATCTCCTAAAATTTCCCTACGGGCTTTTATTTCCGCTAGTCTATCCAAAAATCCGGAGATTCTTTCCAAAGGTGCTATTTCGAGATATTTTAGTAATCTTTTTGAAACTTCTAAAAATTTTGCATCATTATCTGATAAAGCGGCTGAGGGCATGGAGCTAGGCTGAGTTAATTCCTTTTGCCTTTTCTTAGAGTAACTAAGAATTGTAGATTTATCCCTTTTAAAGTCCGACCAAAGAACAGATAGATAAATAACAACAAGAGCTCTTTCCCTCTGTTTACCTTCATCGTCTTTATCTTTTATAACATCTGAAACAGCGTACGTATCTTCTTCTCCTAAATATTTTTGCAATCGGCCTTTTTTTGGACTGCCGTAAGGAAATAGTTCTTTTCTCTTTTTTCTGTCCGGTTCAATTTCTGTCATATTTCCTTCACCGATTACATATATCTCAACGTCTGCTATTTCAGCTGGGGTAAAACCTAGTTCCTGCTGATAAAGTATTGCCGTCCCGAGACGATCAATTTCTACATTAATAGGCGACCCAGAAGAATTAACATTTCCTCTGTAATCAATCGGCTTAACAGGCAAAATTACCGGCTCTGCTGGAGCCAAATGGGCCAAAGAGTTTGGTTCTAAAAGAATTGCTGTTTCCTCTTCAGGAGTCATTACTTCCCCAGCATGAATCTTTCTGACATTTATCCCTGGCAAAATAAAATTTGCTGCGGAATCTGGGACTTCAACTGGTATTTCAACTGTCATATTACAAAACCTATGAAGGATAGCACTTAAAAGATTGCTTTTCAATAGCAAAATTGTTAAAATTCTGACCTTATGCAACCTAGGGAGCAATTGCCCGCGGGAATAGTGCAAACAGAAGTACTTAAGTTTACACCCGAGTCTTGGAATAAAGTAAAAAAAGATATTTTAAGAATTGAGGGAGAATGTTTTGGAGAAGAGGGTTACGACGAAGAAACTTTTCGTAAAGATTTCAGTAAATCTTCAGCTACTATTGTTCTTTTGAGAAGCTCCGGACTCATAATTGGCTATACTTATGCACTATCCGTAAATGTAGAGCGTCCCCTAAGATGGCTCGAGAGAAATGAAACAGCACTCGTTGCTTCAACGGCAATAACGTCTGACTACCAGCATAGAGGACTTGTGAGAGAACTAATAGGAAAACTCGAAGAAGAGCTAAAAGGAAAAGGATTTAAGTTTATTGAAAGAGATGCTGCTATCGCAAACGGTTATGCCGACAGTATACAAAGACACTACGGCCGAAGAATAGTCGAATCCCATGATCACAAAAGTAAATACGGTCCTCAAAGATTCTTCAGAATAAGACTCTAGGTTTGCAAATCAAATATACTTGGACTACAATTTCCTCGGATGAAGGATAGATTACGGGGTCTTGCCTTTTCTACGGTCGCAATTTTGAGCGTCGGGCCTGAAATATCGTGTTCTCCTCCGAATATTCCTTCGCATGTCAAAACAATAACTCCTCCGACTCCAACTGAAGCTTTTACTTTAAAACCCGATACACCGCCGGTCAAGGAATGGCCTATTTGGATAAGTAATCAAGGATTTGGAATTAAACACCCTAATTGGGCGATCGACGAAGAAGTTCAAGAAAGGAAACTTATAATAACAAGCCCTGATTTAGATATAAACATACAGATTACTTCAAATAAAATAACGGGGAGTATAGACGAATATATAAAAAGAGTTTCAGAAGAACTCACCAAAGAGTCTAACTTATCACCCGATTTGATAATAAGAAGAAAAACCTCGTCCTTTGCAAGATTCAACGAAGATAATCAAACCGTCGAAACAATATTTTTATTCACCCGCGGCAAAATGGTATACGAAATTTTTGTAAGTGCGAAGAAGGATACGCCCAAGGGAGTTATAGAGGATACTATCAATACAATGAATTTTTACTAACTTCTATTGAAATAAACTCAAAAATAGTGCTACGATGAAGTTGTGCAAGAACTTCATGACGACAAACTAAAAAAATTAGAGGAAACTGCAAATAAAACCAGACAGTTAATAATTGAAACCCTTCTTGAGGCAGGAAGCGGCCATTCTGCAGGACCTTTGGGAATGGCGGATATTTTTACAGCCTTTTATTTCCATATCTTAAACCATGATCCGAAAAAACCTGATTGGCCGGATCGTGACCGCCTTGTTCTGTCAAACGGACATATTTGCCCGGTCAGATATGTTTCGATGGCTCTATCCGGTTACTTTCCGGTAAGTGAACTCAAAACTTTGCGAAAAATTAACTCAAGACTTCAGGGACATCCTCATCGAGGCTCCCTTCCCGGCCTTGAAACAACATCAGGGCCTTTGGGTGAGGGAATTTCTCAGGCAATTGGAATGGCGCTTGCTGCAAAACTGGATAACAAAAAATATCATATCTACGCCGTTGCATCCGACGGTGAACAGGAAGAAGGAAATACTTGGGAGGCTGTTATGTTTGCCGCAAAATATAAGGTTAACAATCTGACACTCGTAATCGACCGAAACAATATTCAAATCGACGGATTTACCGAAAATGTTATGCCCCTTGAGAGTCTGAAGGCAAAATACGAAGCTTTTAACTGGGAAGTTCTGGAAGTAGATGGAAATAATATTCGGGCATTTGTGGATGCAGTAGGAGAAGCCCGCGCGGTTTTTGAGAAACCAACTGTAATTATTGCGCATACAATTCCCGGTAAAGGAGTGGACTTTATGGAAAACGATTTTATATGGCATGGAAAACCGCCAAATGCAGAAGAAGCCAAAAAAGCGCTTGCCGAACTTAGAACCTTACAAGGAAAAATTCAAAGCGAACATGCTTAATCCATACTTACATTTAAATCCTAAGATTTTCGACAAAGAAGCCGAGCAAAAACCAACCCGGGACGGGTTTGGCGATGCCTTGGTTGAGCTCGGAGAGAAAAACAAGAACGTTGTTGTCTTAACAGCCGATTTGTCAGAGTCAACCAGAACAGATGCTTTTGCAAAAAAGTTTCCTGATCGATTTTTCGAAGTCGGAGTTGCCGAACAAAACATGGCGGCAATTGCCGCAGGTCTTGCGGTTTCCGGCAAAATCCCATTTATATCCTCCTACGCAACTTTTTCTCCGGGGAAAAACTGGGAGACAATCCGGACGACAATTATTTACAACAATGCCAACGTAAAAATCGCAGGACATCACAGCGGAATTGTCACAGGCCCGGACGGCGCAACCCACCAAGCAACAGAAGATATTGCAATTGTCCGTAGTTGGCCTGGCGTTCAAATTATGGTTCCTTGCGACTCTATTGAAGCTAAAAAAGCAACAATTGAGTCACTTAAACATAAAGGCCCGTCATACTTACGGTTCACTCGCGATAAAACTCCTGTAATGACGACCGAAAAGACTCCTTTTAAACCGGTTCAGACTTTCTGGACCAGTGAGAGCCCAAAAGCAGTGATTTTTGCAACAGGACATATGCTCTATCATGCGCTTTTGGCGGCAAAAGAACTCGAAAAAGCAAAAATAAATGTTTTAGTTACCAATGTGGCGCAAATAAAACCTCTCGATGAAAAGGCAATAATTGAACTTGTTAAAAAAGCAGGAAAAGTTGTAACAGTTGAAGATCATCAGGTTATGGGAGGGCTGGGAGGTGCAATTTCCGAACTTTTGGGAAGGGAACTTCCAGCTCCAATTGAATTCATAGGCCTTCAGGACACCTTTGCCGAGTCCGGAAAACCCGTAGAACTCATGAAAAAATACAAAATGGACCCAACCGCGATTATATCAGCAGTAAAGAAAGTAATCAGTCGAAAATAATGAACCTCACACAAGAACTAAAATCTATAATTAAAGGTGACATTTTTTCTGAGGATCCGATTTTAGAACAGTATTCCCACGACGCGAGTATTTTTGAGATAAAACCTAAAGTTGTGGTTTTTCCAAAGGATGTAAGTGATTTAAAAACACTTGTAAAATTTGTCAGTTTGAACAAAAAAAACGAACCTAATCTTTCCCTTACTGGCCGATCTGCAGGAACAGACATGGGAGGAGGCTCTATAAACGACTCCATAATCGTAGAGTTCACAAAATACTTTAACAAAATAATATCCGTTGATAAAAATTCTGCAATAGCGCAACCAGGGGTTTATTATCGGGATTTTGAGAAAGAAACCCAAAAGCACGGCGTATTTTTTCCTTCTTATCCTGCATCTAAGGACATTTGTGCGATCGGCGGAATAATTAACAATAACTCCGGCGGAGAAAAATCTTTAAAGTACGGTAAAACCCAAAAGTATATAAAAAGCCTGAAAGCGGTTTTGTCCGATGGGAGCGAATATGAGTTCAGAAAATTGGACAAGAATGAACTTGAAAAAAAACTCAAACAAAAAGATTTCGAAGGAGAAATTTATAGAAAAATATTTGATTTGATACATCAAAATTTCGGTCTTTTGCAGGCTGCAAAACCAAAAGTTTCCAAAAACTCTGCAGGCTATTACCTCTGGGATGTGTACGATGATAAAAATAAAACTTTTGACTTGACCCAGCTGTTTGCAGGATCGCAAGGAACTTTGGGGCTTATGACAGAAGTTACGCTCAAACTCGAACCTATCCACCCGCACTACGAACTGGTAACGATTTTTCTAAAAGACATAGACCACCTTGGAAAAATTATAAACGCTGTTTTGCCGCTTCATCCTGAAAGCTTTGAAACCTACGATGATAACACTTTGAAACTCGCGATAAAATACTTTTATTCTTTTGCAAATCATTTGGGAGGAAATTTATTTTCTCTCTTTTTTAAATTTCTTCCCGAGTTCAAACAACTTATAACAGGCGGCATACCAAAGCTTGTGCTTTTGATTGAATTTAACGAGCCGACGCACGAATTAATTGATCTAAAAGAAGAAGAGCTGTCTAAAAAACTCCGGTCTCTTGGAATCAAAATGAATATAATTCACAAAGAAAAAGATGCAGCAAAATATTGGCAGATAAGGCGGGAAAGTTTTAATCTTTTGCGGCAAAAGATTCACAATAAACATACAGAACCTTTTATCGATGACTTTATAGTTCCGCCCCAAAGCCTGGTTGAATTTTTACCAAAACTCGAGGCAATTTTAGCTAAATATCCAAGTTTAATTTATACAATCGCAGGACACGTCGGCGACGGAAACTTCCATATCATACCACTTATGAATATTTCGGATCCGAAAGAGCGCGCGATAATTCCGGTCTTACAAAAAGAAGTTCAGGATCTGGTTTTAAAGTATAAAGGCTCAATAACCGGCGAGCACAACGACGGATTAATAAGAACTCCTTATTTAAAAGATATGTATGGAGGAAAGGTAGTCGCGCTTTTTGAAGAGACAAAGAAGATTTTCGATCCATTAGGTATTTTTAACCCCCGCAAAAAAGTCGGCGGAAGTTTAGATTACTCAATGAACCACGTAAGAACGAGGTTTGAATAGAAAGAATTTTATTCAGGCAATACTGCGTCTATGGTCTGCTCCACTATCCTTTTTTGTCTTCGGTCGTCAATTTTAGGAATTATTACTCTTTTAACAATCGGTTTCACGCCTTTTCTGTGATTCATTTCCATGACAATATCCGTTACTTCACGAAGAGATGTTGGAAAATCTAATGGCTCGTTAGAATCCCCGATCTGGTAATTTTCGTACATTTCCCTAAGCCTATTTGCAACCCGAATAACATCGTAAATTCTTCTAACATCTGACACTAAATCAGGATTATCTTTTACTAATACATCTGCACCATTAGTCTCATCTTTATTAACAACGTAATCCCAAACCAATTTGAGTTCATTTTGCTTAAGTTCACTTAGGGTACTCATGTATGCACTAAGCATTTCTGCCTCATCAGATCGGTAGTATGTTCTTCCGCCTCTTTGCTCTTCGAATGGTGGATAATCTATGTCTATTACTCTTGCTCTTGATTTAACTTCAGGAGAAAGTCTGTTAACACCTGCGTAATTTTGCGGGTTCATTGTGCCAACTAAAATTACAGTTGGATCAACTATAATTTCTTTTTGCTGACCTCCTTCGGATATGAAAAGTCTTCTTCTGTAATCAAACAAAGAATTAAGCATTTTAGCAATACCCGGTTTAAGCGCATTAATTTCGTCAAAAAGAATTACACTCCCGGGTGTCTGGATTGCCTGAATGAGGCGGGAAGGAAGTCTGTATGTTCCTTTTGCAGGATCGTATTGAAACTCATAAGTTAATTCCTCTTTAACCGTATTTTCATTACAAGCTACAGTGACAACTTCCCGATTAGAAAGATTTGCCAGTATATCTACCAAAACATTTTTGCCCGTTCCCGCTTCTCCCTGCAAAATAGTAACACCCCTATGATTTGCTAACTGTAAATTTAAAGCCTCAGATATTTCTTCGAGCTTTTTCATATGAAAATCCGTAATTCTCCAATGTTCATCAAAATCCGGAATATCTCTTTTTACCCCTTTAAAATATTCCTCCGCGGCTTTTTTATACTGTTCTATGACAGCCCTTGTTACGTCATTATTTACTTCTTTATTGACTATGACTTGCTGTTCTCCTTTTGGCCTCCATATCCTTCCTTGAGGGTCTTCAAAAATCAATTCTGCCCACAAACCGCTTTCCTCCGGAACTAATTTCGGACTCCAAATTCTTGGCGGTTCTTTATAAATTGGAAAGGTCGAATCACCAAAACGCAATTCTCCCGTATCGCCAATAGCTCCCAATTCTTTTCTATGTTCTAGGTCTTTTTTCCTTCCTCCCAGAATAATTTCCAGTTTTCTCTCTTCTATATCCCGGAGCTCTGGTGGCAATGCAAAAAGTTTTGCTCTCCAGGCGGTAACCAAAGGATTTCTCCCGAAACGGTCAAGTTCTTTAGAATCGGAAGTCTGCTCTATTTGCGCTCGTAAACTATCTAAATCATCCCTTGCCTCTTCAACTACCTGCGCCCATAAGCTTCTTCGTGTTTCTTCAAGCTGTCTTCCCTCCTCATTTATTTTTGCTGTTTGCTCATTTCTAATCTTGTTATATTTGTCTCTAAGTTCTTTTCTTACCTTAGGATCTTTAATATTTGCAAGCATCATTTCGAAATTTACAACTTGCGAGGAATTTGCAAAGTGAGCGACTTCTTCTGCAGATCCTGTTTCCCTTATCAATTCTTCTATCTGAGGCAATGTTTGATTTGCAGCTTCTACCAACTCTCCCTGATATCTGTTTATTAAAGCGTCTTTTCCTGCCTGAATTTCTCCTATTTTTTTCTCTATTTCCCGTCTTTTTTGAGGATCTCGAATTTCTATTTTTTGTCTTAATTCTAAAAGTTTTGCAAATTGTTCATCAAGCCCGATCGTATCCCCAACGCTTTTAACATCTGCCAAAGCTTTCTCATAAGTATCTAACTGTGAATCAAATTGAATTGATCTTACTGTGCTTAATTTATCCCTTGCCTGACTTACAAATTCATCTATAATCTCTTCGTAACCTTTATTTGCAGGATCTGCTTTTAGCCCTTGTAAAGAATCCAAAATATCTTCAACTGCCTCAGGATCGCTAGACTGTGTAATTTTTTCGCTGACCTGTCTTGAGATTGCCTGCCTTAACGTATTAGCAACGTCCGAGTCAGTGAGTTCTGCGGTTTTTTGCCGCTGAACCTTGCCAAGCTCGAGCTTTGCAAACCTTTCCTGCCTTTCTCTTAACTGTTCTATTTTTTTTGCTTGTACGGACTCTGTTCCACCTTCGGGAATACTCTGAAAATTAGTCTGCACTTCTTTAATTGCTCCGTTTGTATCGACATAAACAATATCTCCGTGTTTATCTACAAAAATAGGTCCTTTAACATCATCAAAATCTCTAATGTTACCGCCTGTTTCCTTATCAAGTATACTTAGCTTGTTTCCTGACCTAACTAAAAGAAAATTTCCATGAGGGTCAATTTGCAGCTCTTGCAGATTGTCCATTTTAATATTTTTCTG
>Ga0209515_10001354_pt1 | contig 41349 bp, 41 predicted proteins | sample Subgroupgradi54m_FD_187454 | JGI IMG/M metagenome (GOLD analysis project Ga0209515, IMG submission 187454) | Subsurface groundwater microbial communities from S. Glens Falls, New York, USA - GMW60B uncontaminated upgradient, 5.4 m (SPAdes)... ... | reverse complement strand
CGTGCGAGCCGTGCGAGCCGTGCGAGCCGTGCGAGCCGTGCGAGCCGTGCGAGCCGTGCGAGCCGTGCGAGCCGTGCGAGCCGTGCGACCCGTGCGAGCCGTGCGAGCCGTGCGAGCCGTGCGAGCCGTGCGAGCCGTGCGAGCCGTGCGACCCGTGCGAGCCGTGCGAGCCGTGCGAGCCGTGGCTCGTGTGCGAACCCGTGCCGCCTGAGTTGTGCAGGAAGTTCGAGTGAGCCGCCGGGGCGGGCGTCGCCTTGAGCAGGGCCGCGCCGATGATGCCGAGTGCGGCCGCCGTCTTGATGACGTTCTCCTTGGTGATCTTGCCTTCCTCGGAGCTCAGGAACACGGATGCGTCCTTTTTCATCTGCGGCAGCAGCTGCGGCTTCTTCTTCTTGTCCTTCTTCGGAGTCTTCTTGGCCATAATTAGTCCTCGGTGCTACCGCGATTTGTACTCCAGCCAGGACTCAAGAATCTTCCTGGCCTCCGGATCCTGCAGCTTCGTGAAAACCACATCAAAAAGTCCCATCATCTTCTCGCACCAGCCGTTGTCCGGCATGCGGCCGAAGACGCTGTCCTGCGTCGCCTGATTGTACACCGGAAGGACGCTGCAGAAGGGGTTGTAGGCGCATTGGAAGCACATGGGCTGAGCATTAGAGCTCGAGGCCAGCAGGCTTGCGCGCACGGTCGGATGATCGAGGAGGTCCGTGAACGATGACGAGGACGAGTGGCCGATCTTGAAAAACTCGTCGCCCTCGTTGGCGAGCAGACGGCCTTCTTCACAGGTATAGATCGAGCCGTCGTGATTGTAGGCCAAGCGCGCGACGCCGTCGGCGTTCGGGAAGCGCCAGTGGCCTCCCTCGAGAATGCGCACCATGAAAATCAGCGCCATCTTTTCGTACGCCTTCACGCCCTTCTTGTTGAGAGCGATAATGTAGTCGAGCGCGTCCGAGTAGAACGTGACGAACTCCGCCGAGGTATAGCCGATCGTGTCCCAGCTTTTCTTCGCGAAGCCGATCGGGTCGAGCGGGCCGAACTGGATGCGCTCGAGCCCGAGCGAGACGAGCTGGTCTACGATCTCGGGAGCGCGGCCGAGCGAATGCCTCGTGATCGTGCAGATCGCGTTGGGCGTATCCACTTTCTCGCCCGCCGCCTTGCGCGAGACGACCTTGCGCAGGCCCGCGAGCACGCTCTCGTGGCTGTTGCCGCCGAGATAGATCCGGTTCTTGTCGTGAAGCTCCTTCGGGCCATCGAGCGAGGTGCAGAACGATACGCCGGACTTGATGAGAAAATCGATCTTCTCGTCGTCGAGAAGGCTGAAATTCGAGATGAGGCCGAAATGCAGGGCGCGCTTGCGATGCTTGTTCTTCTCCTTAGCGTACTGCACGATGAACTTGACGACCGGCCAGTTGAGCAGCGGCTCGCCGCCCTGGAACTCGATCATCAGGAACGGGCTCGGGCTCGAAAAAATCAGATCGACCACCTGGCGCGCGGTCTCGACCGTCATGTCCTTGTCGGTTTGCTCGACACCCACCACGCTCGCATGACAATACAGACATTTAAAATTACAGCGCAAAGTGACGACGACCGTGTGGACGTTGGGGCCCTTCCAATCAAGAAGGTGGCGCGGCACGGTACGATCTGAGAGATGCGCGAAATCGAGCTGATCGCGGATGAAATCTTTCTGGAGCAGGCCCTTGGCCTTGTCGGCGCCGGTCGCGAGAATATCGCCGTTCTCGATGCGGCCGCCTAGATAGCGCGCGTAATCGGCCTCGGTCAAAAATGCATGCTCGCCGACATCATTCGTGATCAGCACGGAGGAACCCAGGCGGCGCGCGTTGTGCGCGGCGACCTTGAGCGGGGTCGCTTCGAGGAGGCCGACGGGTTCCGTCAGTCTAGACACCGGCGTCCTCCTTGACCGGCGGCAGCGGCGTGCCCTGATGCGGGATCTTCTTGGGCATCGTGCGCGCGACCTCGGCCTCCGCGTTTCTCACCATGTCCGCGACCAGCTTCTTGAACTCGGGCGCGGACTCGCCGGCGGGAGCTTCGGCCGGCGTTTCGCCGCCGCGCGCGGCCATCAAGGCCTGCGTGACGATGAGGCTGGAGATTTTGTGATTGAAGCGGCCGACGATGAAGCGGTACTCCTGGTTCAGAAGCTCGTTGCCGAACTCCCCGGCGAGCGCTGTGAGCTGGGCTTCGCCCGCGTCGCGGCGCTTGGCCTTGAGAGTGACCTCGTAGGCCGCCTTCGTTTCGTCAAGATAGACGTCGATTTTCGGCGCGAGGATTTGAGCGGCGATGCGCAGCGCGTCCATCGAATAAATTTTCTTGGGGACGTCGAAGGAGACGCTGCGCTCCTTCACGTCGGTATCGAGGATCATCGCACGACCTCCGGCTGTCCCGCGGGGACGGCCTCGCTTTCCTGCCAGCGGCACTGATCGCGCTCGAGCCACTTGTCCAGTACCCGTCGTGCTCTAGGATCGCGAAGCTTGCGGAAAATCACGTCGAATATGCCCATGTGGGAAACGCACCAGCCGCTCGTGGGCATCTGTCCGAACACGCTTTTCTGCGTCTCGTAGTGGAACACGGGCTCCACGCCGCAGTAGGGCTTGAACGCGCACTGGTGGCACATCGGCTGGTTGTCGAGCGTGGAGGCGCTCACGCACGCGCGCGTCGTGGGATGATCGATCACCGATATCCAATCGGACTTCGCGACATCTCCGACGCGAAAGAGGGGATCGCCCTGGTGGTCCACCATGCGGCCCTCGTCGCTGACGAAAATCTCGCCGTTGTAGTTGTAGGCCAGGCAGCCGAGCACCGCGCCGGCCGGCGAGCGCAGATCCATGAAGCCGGGGTCCTCGCCCTTGACGACCTTGCTGAGCAGGATCAAAGCCATGCGCTCCATGATGTCCGACTTACCGGAGACGTTGAGATCGATGATGTAGTCGAGAGTCTTCTCGTAGAAGCGGACGAACTCCTCGGCCTCGTAGCCGACGTCCTTCCAGACGCGCTTCGCGTAGCCGATGGGGGACAGCGGCCGCAGGAAAATTTGTTCGAGCCCGAGCTTGACGTAAAGGTCCACGATCTCCGGGCCGTAGTCCATGGAGAAGCGCGTCGTCGTCATCAGGGCGCCGGGCAGGTAGTGCTTCTTCTTCTCGTCCGCGTTGCAGCGCTCCTGAATCTTCTCGAGCCAATACACGACCTTCTGCTGAGCCTCGCCGCCGCCGAGGAACGGGCGGTTCTTGTTGTGCAGCTCAGCGGGCCCGTCGAGCGAGGTGCAGATGGACACATGATGGTCGAAGAGAAAATCGAGCTTGTCCTCGGTCATCAAGGTGAAGTTGCACACCAAAGCCATCAGGAGCTTGCGGTTGCCGGCCTTCGCCTTCGCCTGCGCGTACTCGGTGATGAACTTGACGACGGGCCAGTTGAGCAGCGGCTCGCCGCCCTGGAACTCGATGCAGATCGTCGGGTTCGGCGTCGAGAAGATGAAGTCGACGGTCTTGCGCGCCGTCTCGACGTCCATGTCGGTGTCGGTGCGCGACGGATCGACGACGCTCGAGTGGCAGTACTGGCACTTCTGGTTGCAGCGCAAGGTCACCACGATCATGTGCAGGCTGGGACCGGGGAACCACTGGAAGGAATTCTTCTTGACGTAGTTCGCGGCCAGCTGCTTGAAATCGAGGCGGGCCTTCAGGAAGCCGCGGCTCTCGAGCTCGGCGTAGAGCGGATCGCCGGCGACGACCTTGCCGGCCATGAAACGGCTGAAGTCCGCGCTGGACAGCATCAAAAATTGGCCATAGTCGTTGGTCAGCAGGTGCCAGCCGCCCATGTCGCGGAAGTTGAACGCGGCCAAAGCGCCGGTGTCGACGGCGGCGCCGCTGGGCAGCGCCGTGAGTCGGCTCATTAAGCCTTGTTCTCCTGCTCCTGTTTTTCTTCCCAGGACGCTTTGATGTTCTTCGGATCCGGGACGACCTTCTTGTCGTTCATCGTCTTGATCTCAGCCTCGACCTCGGAGATCAGCTTTTCGATCTCCGCGCGCTGGTCGTCGGTGAGCTGTTCGGCGGGCGGTTCCGGCGGCGCGGCCGCCGCGGAAGACGGCGCGACCCTGCCGTTGGCGATGAGCACGGCCTGCTCGGCGACGAACTCGCGGATCGGGAGGTTGTTTTTAGCGACAGCCCAGCGGATTTTCTGCGACGCAAGGTCCAGCAGGAATTCCTCTGCGAGCGCCTTCGGTTTGATGGCTGCGGGGTCCTTGGCGCGGAGCGTCACAACGACCGATTTGGCCCGATCGCCGGACAATGAAACGTAGGCTTTGTCCATCATCAGGTAGGCCGCGCCCAGCACGGACTCGAGCCCGTAAGTCTTGACGTCGAGGGAAAATGCGGCGTCGGATGAGGAGAGTTGAGGAGAGACAACGGCGACTTTCTTTGGGACCGCGGCCTGCGGCCGCTGCTTCGATATGTTTTTTGTCGATTTCATCCTAATTCCTGCAATAGAGGAAAGCGCGCGCCCGTCTCAGAGTGTAGCAGGATACTTAGGTCAAGTCAACACACCATTTACCCAACAAAAGTAACATCTTTTCATCATCTAAACGACCAAAAATGCGGTCTAAAATTCCCATCTGCAAGGTACACGCGTCACTTGAAGGCGTCTGCCCCCAGACATGACCTTGTATTTTATGGTTGAGCGCCGGTGGCACCGCGCAATACGCCCGGTAGACGCACTGGGAGCACAGGGGCTGGTTGTCGGGTGAAGCCGCCGCGATCACCGCGCTGGTCGAGGGAAGCCGGGCGATGTCCTGATAGCGGAGTTCGCCGACCGTGCCGAGAGCAAGCGCCGCCGTGCCGGTCGCCGCCGTCTCCGATGAGAACACGCGGCCGTCCGCGCCATAAGCCAGCTGCTCGAGGACGTCCATGCCGGGCAGATTCCAAAGGCGCCCTCCGAGGAGCCCGACCGCCCACTCGTCGCGCACGTTCGTTCGCTCGCCATCCTCGATGAGGCTGTCTAGAAATCCCCCGTAAAACGCCAGGAAGGCCGCCGTGCCCTTCTCATCGAGCGAGGACGGTAGAAGCCGCACCGACTCCAATCCCCACTTCTCAAACCACCGCGCCCACGCGCGCGGCTCGGCCGCGCCGGGCTTGAGGCGCGCGCGCGCGCGCTGCGCGCGGAAGTCAGGAGCCGTTTTCATGTCGGGCTTGCCGTCGAGCTCGAGGATGACGCTGCGCGTCACGCCGTGGGAGCGCAGAAAATCCGCCTGGTCCGGCGACATCATCTTTCCGCGCGCGATCAGGAATACCGGCCGCCGCGACCATTCCCCCTTGCGCCGCGCGTACTGCACGATGAACCAGAGTACGGGCCACACGGACGCCGCATCTTGGAAAACGAGCTCGAGCGTCAACTGCGGCCCGGGACACCGGAAGATGAACTCGACGGTCCGGCGCGCCGTCGCAAGGTCCATCCTCTCGACGAGAATCACATGCGACGCCGGACCTTTCCACGACAGCAAGCTCCGCTCGAACTGACGGCGGGCGGCGGCGTCGAAGTCGAAGGCGCCCGCCAGGAATCCTCGCGACTGGAGGAGCGGCCACAGCGGGTCGGAAGGCTTAAGGCCCGCGAGGAAACGATCGTATTCCGGGCGCGTCAGTAGCGCCCAGCGTCCGAGCTCATCGGTGATCAGCACGCGCCGGCCCAGAATACGGTACTGGTGCGGCGCGGCCGCGCCCGCGCGCGACTTGGGCGGCTTGTCGAATGAGGTGAGCTTGCTCATCGATTCGGGGAAATGCTCACTGCATGTTCTCCGCCTGCATCAATAGCTCTTCGAGATCGCGAGCCCGATCAGCCTTCACCTGCGGCTCGAGCTCCTCGAGCGGATCGGCCGGCATCGCGGGAAAACCTTTCGCGAACAGCGGCGAGAAGACCGCCTGGGTCAGCGGCGCGTTCGCTCGTACCACACGCTGTCTGTACTCGTGGTTTAATGCCTCGTTAAGGAATTCTCCACCGAGAGCAAGCGCTTGGGCCTGCGGCGACTTCACGACCGGCACGATTTCGACGGAAAAAAACGATTTTTTCTCGTCGACGAAGACCTGGGCGCGCGTGCCCAGCGTCAGCGCGCCTGCGGCGAGAGCCTCGGCGCCGTACAGCGGTTTTCCCAACTTGAGAAGGACGGAACCCTTGACGATCTTCATCGGTCCTTCCGGCTGTCTTCCCAAGGCTGCGTGATTGCGAGCGGATCGCGCGGCCCTGTGTCGGCGTCCGCTTCGGCGAGCAATGCCGCGATCTCCGCCTTTTGCTCCGGGGTAAGCGTCGCCTGCGGCGCCTGCGTGCGGCCGCCCGCCGCCTCGGCGAGGAGCAGCGCACGGCGCAAGGTCTCGGCGCGAAGACCAAGCCCGCCGCGCGTCAGCGACCACCGCAGCCTCTGGTTTTCGTATTCGCGGCGGAACGCCGCCGCGAGAACCTGAAGCGATGTCTTCTTTTTCGGCCAAAGCTCGACGTTTCCGCCTTTTCCCTTGCGCGTCACGAGCGCGTACGCGTCCTGCGTCATCACATAGGCGGCACCGAGCAAGGCATGTTCGTCGACGGAAGCCAGGCGAACGACAACCGAAGCGGCCATCAGAGCTGGAGGGTCCGTTCTTCGACGGAGGATATCGGGTGGTAGGGATTGCCGCTGAGAATCACCGGCCGGTGCTCCGTGATCGCGGCGATGTCGGGCGCGCCCATGTGCTTGATGTAGCTGCGGTGGACGCCGACGCACTGCGCCTTGTACGCGCACTTGGTCCGGCATCCTTCCAGATAGGTGACCTTGAAGCCCGCAAGCGTGTTCCAGACGAAGGGCCACAGCCTCGTTGGCACGGTGCACAGCGAGAAGTGATAGAGGCGCGCGTCCTTGAAGCGCTTGAGCTTTTCGTAGTTCCGATCGAGATGCGCGGCGCATTCCGACTGCGTGAACTTCAGCTGGCCCTTGTACTGCTCGGCGAAGCCCTCGATCTCTTCGAACAGAAAAACGACGCGGTCCACCCACGGGAACTCCGCGAGCAGGAAATCGAGCAGCCCATCAAGGTAGCGCGCCTGCACCTTGGTCATGATGATGCGGATCTCGACGAGCTGGCCGGGCCGCCGGTGCTTCCTCAAGTGATGCAGGCCCAGAACGGTCTGCGCGAAGCTTTTCGGCGTGCGCGAGATGCTCTCATGCGTCGGCGCCGTCGGACCGAACATCGGGACCGCGATCTCAAACGGGAGCTGGCCGATGCCGCAGGTGCGGCGCGCGAAGTCCTCGTAGGCGAACATGCGGCCGTTGCTGAGCAGGCGGATCAGATTTTGCGGGAACTCGATGCGGATGTGGGCGAGGATCTTCAAGAAGTCCGGGTGATTCGTCGGCTCGCCGCCGGTCAGATTGAAGTAGTCGCGCTCCTCGTCGAACTTCACGAACGTGCGCAGGCCGGATTTATAGTCGGCAAGCTTCTTCTTGATCTCGTCGAAGCCGTATTTGTCCGTCGTATGGCGAAAGCCCTCAACGGGGTTCGAGCAGAACACGCAGGCGATGTTGCACTGCGGCCAGATCGGGAAGTCGGGCATCAGCGCACCGCCTTGGTCGCCTCGCGCAAGGGGGTCAGCTCGTCGTCGCCGACGCGCTTGAGATATTCGTTCCAAACGCCCTCGCAGCGGTCGAAGAGAGAGCACCCGGCGCACTTGGCGGGCTTGCTGCGGCCGGCGATCACCCGCCCCGCGCCGACGTCGTCGTTCTTGAAGTCGGGCGCCCAGTGGCGCGTGCGGAAGGTCGCGACCTCCCGGATCTCGGAGATCTGGTCGAGGTGGTCGGGAAAGTGGCACAGCGGCACGTAGCGCGCGACGAAGTCCGTCGTGCCCCCGGCCCGGCCGATGTCGAGGGCCTCGCGCATGTAAGGCGCCGCTTCGGAGATGCGCGGGACAAGGCCGTTGAAGTTAGTGTAGGCGCCCCCGTAAGTCGGATCGACGAAGATGAATTCGACATGATGTATTTTTTGCTGTAAAAAAAGACGGGCAATGTCGGGAAGATGCTTCATGTTTTGCTTAATGACCGTGCAGTTCCCGAATATTCTCTCCAATCCTTCCTTCCTGACGTTCTCAATGCCTTTCAGCAGGTCAACGAAGGAGCCTTCCGCATAGGTGAGCTCGTCGTGGAGCTTGGCGTCGTGGCCGTGGATCGAAAAAACGAGGTCCGTCACACCTGCCGCCACGGTCTCCTTGGCGAACTCCGGGTACGCGAGCATGCGGCCGTTGGTCACGACCACGATGTCCTTGAAGCCGAGCCTCTTAGCGGTTCGGACCAGTGGGATAAAGTCGCGCCGGATCGTCGTCTCGCCGCCGATCATCTCGAGATATTCGACGCCCGCCTTCTTGGCCGCGACCATCTCCTCGACGATGGTGCGCGTCGACTTGTCGGGCAAGTCGCGTTTGTTCAAGTCGATGCAGAAGTGGCAGTGGGAGTTGCAGGAGAAGCCCGTGAACAGCACGAGCTTCTGCGTCCGGCCTCCCTGCGGCGGCGTCCAGCCGCTGCTCTGGCCTTGGCTCACGCGGGCACCTCCGCATTGAGCGACCACAGGTACTTGCCCTTGACGAACTCACGCTTGACCGCGCCCATTTTAATCAAGGTCTCGGCGGCGTTGATGACCGCGTTCTCGTCCTTGCAGTCCTTGCACAGCGGCAGGGACTCGGCGACGGCGAGGAACTGCTTGGTGGTCAGATTGTTCTTGATCTTGAGGACCTCGATGACGCACTGCTCGTTGTCGGTCAAGATCCCGCCGCGGCCCTCGTGAACCTCCATGCGCGGGGCTCGAGCGTCGTAGCGCTCGGGGATCTCGAGGATCGGCTTGATTTCCTCGGTGCCGAAGTAGCGCGCGTAGCTCGCGTCCCAGCCGATGCAGCGGTCGTTGTAGACGCATTTCTTGCACTCGTCGGTCTTCATCGTGTGCGCCTGCGCCGTCTGGTCAAGGTCGCGCTTCTCGCCCAGCGGGTTGACGACCATGGTGTTGAACGCCGACCACCCCAGCATCTGTTGTTCGTAGCCCGGCAGCACGCAGGGCGTAAAATGGAGCAGGAGCGGCGGCTTCGGATAGTTGATCTTGGTGAAGACCTCGTAGGCCTTCTTGATGTAAGGCGCGATCTCCGTCATCGTCACGCCGATCTTGGCCCCGACCGCGGCGTTGAGCTTCATGTTGCCCTCGTACAAGGGCGCGATGATCACGAAGTTGGAGAGCTGCAGTTTAAGTAAAAATAATTCGTAGAACTCGACCAGATGCTTATAATTCCAGTCGTTCAACACGATGTTCACGCCGATACCCACGTTGAGCTGCTTTAAATTCTCGATTGATTTCAGATTTTTCGCGAAGGCGCCCGGAACCGACACCAGTTTGTCGTGCAGCTCGGCCGTGTGGCCGTGCAAAGAGTACTTCACGAAGGTGAGCCCCGCGTCCCTCAGCGTTTTGGCGTATTCATAATCGGCGATGCGTATCCCGTTGGTCTGGATGCGCACATAGCCGTAGCCGATCTTCTTGGCGAGCGCGATGAGCTTGGGCAGCTCGGGGCGGATCGTCGGCTCGCCGCCGGTAAATCCCAGCCGGCGGTAGCCGTTCTTGTAGGCCATATACATGAACTCCACGGCTTTCTCGAACGGGAGATCGTTTGGTTCCTTTCTCCACTCGAAATCCTGGGAGCAGAACAGGCACTTCGCCGAACAGTTGTAGTTCAGCAGGATGTCGAAGCACTTCGTCCCGTCGTAGCTCTCGCGGTCGATGCGCTCGAGCTTGGGGAGTTCCGCCACGATCCGGGGATCTTCAGCCACCGCAGGCCTCCTTCGCGTACACGCGCGCCGCGTCGAGGAAAAGATCGACCTCGGCCGCGGTATTGTAGGCGCCGAACGAGGCGCGCACCGTCGCGTCCAGGCCGAGACGCCGGTGCTGCAGGTGCGCGCAATGCTCGCCGACCCGGATCGCGATGAACCGCCCGGGAAGCTCATGATTGAGAAAGAGGTTGAAGTCGGCCGCCGAGAATTCGGGATGCGCGGGCGCGAAGGTGACGAGACCGCCCTTCTCGAGCTCTTCGGGCCGTCCGAGCACGCGAACCGCGTCGATGCCCGCCAAGCCGTCGGCGAGCCGACGCACGAGGCCGCCGACGTGCTTGCGCAGGGCCGGCTCAGGCAGGGATTCCCGGACCTTGAGCGCCTCATGAAGGCCGACGGCTCCTCCGAAGTTCTGCACGCCCGCCTCGAAGCGGCCGGGGGCGTCGAGATAAACGGGCTCGGGCGCGCCCTTCAAGTCCCAGGCGAGGGACTTCACGGTCCCGCCGCCGAGCTTCCAGGTCCCGAGGCGGTTGAGCTCCGTCTCATGTCCCCACAACGCGCCGATGCCGAACGGACCGCCGAGCTTGTGCCCCGAGAACGCGACGAAATCCGCGCCGAGCGTCGACACGTCCTCGCGGTGCGTGCCGAGATACTGCGCGTCGTCCACGAAGACCTTGATCCCCTTGCGGCGCGCGAGCTTCGCGGCCTGGGCGACGGGCACGATCCCGCCCATGACATTGGACGCGTGCGTGATCGCAAGCAATGCCGTTTTGTCGTCAAGCATCGAGGCGAGGCGGTCCAGGTCGAGACGGCCTTCGTCCGTCGGGCAGATCGCCAACTCGATGCGTCCGGCGCGGGCGGCCTCGATGAAAGGGAGCGCTACCGCATTATGCTCGAGATCCGTGATGATGACTTTCCGGCGTGCGGGCTCATATGGGAACGCGTTGCAGACGATGTTCGCCGCCTCGGTCGTGCCGGAGGTGAAGACGATCTCGTTGGGCGACTCCGCGCGCAGGAATCCGGCGACGGCGCGGCGCGCGCCTTGAAACCAGTCCTCGACCTGCTGGCTGAGCAGGTGCGTGGAGCGCTTGCCGCCGCAGCCGCCCCAGTTCGCGTAGAAATCCGCGAGCCGCTCGGCGACCCGCGCGGGCTTGAGCGCGGTGCACGCGCTGTCGAGATAGACCAGGCGCTTGCCGTCGATTTCCCGGCCGAGGGCGGGGTACAGGGCGCGGACCGCCTCGACATCCAGGGCGGACGCGGATTTTTTTTCCGTGCCGATGGTCGTCACGGGGTGAGCGCCTTGATGAGCGGCATCGGCCTCAGCTCGCCGTAGACCTCAAGGTAGTCGCGGCGCGGGCCGGGGCAGGCCTCGCGCATGACGCAGCCCTCGCACTCGGCGATCTGCTGCTTTTCGGCCAGGTGCACGCCGGGCTTATGCTCGCGCATCTTGCGGTAGTCGGCGTGATGGTCCTTGTAATCGATGACGAAGCACACGGGGATGTGGTCGACGTCGAACTCCACGCCGCGCTCTTTGCAGGCCGCGAAGGCGGCGTTGAGAAAGGGCGCGGCCTCCTCGAAGCGGGGCATGATCAGCTCGTTACCCTTGGCCCGGCCCATGCCCTTGCAGTAGCTGAACTGAATCCAGGAGAAGCCCGGCAGCTCCGTGTTGGCGAAGCGGACGAACTCCTCGCTGTGACGGTAGTTGAGCGCGTGGACGATATAGTTGAGCCTCACCTCCGAGCCGAGCTTGATGAGGTGGCGCACGCCCGCGACGCGCCAATCAAAGGCGCCGGGCGTCTCGGTGACGGCCAGATCGAGCGCCGCGTCATGCGCGGAAAAATTGACGTTGAAGAAGTTCACGAGGCCGCGGATCAGCTTCAGGCGCTTGGGGTCGTAGCGCGTCAGCATGACGCCGTTGGTCTGGAACTCGACGATCTTCCCCTTTTTGCGGCAATGGAGAAGAATCTGAAGCAGTTGAGCTGGATCCTTCAGCAGCGGATCGCCGCCGGAAATCTGGACGTGGCCGGTGATGTCCCGGTCTATCTCGTCGAGGAGATACGCCAGCTCGTAGGTCCCGGTTCGGCCCTCTGAAGAGCAGAAGACGCACTTGATGTTGCAGACACCGTTGACCGGGAGATGCAGTGCCATGGGCCAACCTATAATGTACTACATACCAAGCGGCCTTTAGAAAGCGGCGCTACATCCCGGCGCAGCCGGACACCGGACAGGGGCAGCAACGATAGGTAATTTGAGGGTTGGTGTTCGCGGTGGGGACGACGGGAATTATGGTGTACTTCGCGTAGATTCCGTCGGTCAAGGTCACGTAGCCGCCGACGCAGTTCGGCAAGGGCGACACCACCCCGCCGGCCGGGGTGATGTAGATGTACGTGAACGGGCCGGTGCAATCGACTCCCTGCTGCGACTGGATCGGACCTCTAACCCTCACCGCATCGTCGACCGTCAGCATGGGACCGTTGCCCGTAGTCGACCCGGCGCCCGTGGGGTTGCCGGTGCCGTCATAGCCCGTGTAGAAGCGATGCCCGCCGTAACCGTAATAGGCGTCGTGCTTGATGCCCGTATGGTATTGAATGACGAGATCCGGGTAAGGCCAGACCCACCCGCCGACCTCGCGCCAAATCGAGTAGTAATCACCGGCTAAGCCGACGCCAAACGCCTCGCTCGTGCCGAAGCGCACGCGATCGAGTCGGATGTCGCCGACGACGTGCAGCTTTCCGTCCAGAAGCGCCGCCCCGGCAACCGGTGTCCCCATGGCGATTTGGCCGCCGTCTCGGGCCAATAAAGTGTCGCCGGTCGTGATCATTTTCGTGTACACGCCGGAGGGAGCGGGGTAGTAGGTCGACAAAGTGACGCTCTCCGATTCCAGCTCCGGAACGGCGCAGAGCATGATCGAAACCGCGCCCGCGGCGGCGACGAAGCGCCGGCTGAAAGTCAGATCGAACCGAAGCTTGATTTCGGCCATAGTACCTCCGACTCTCGGAGTGTAACAGGAGGGCAAGCCCTCGTCAAGACCTATGCCCCTCCTCAAAGCGGCACTGCCGTTATTCGAGCCGGCGCGCTGCGGCCGCGGCCTCCGGATGGCGTGCCAGAAGCCGCTTTATCCCGCACGCCAAACGAGCGCCCCAACCCCTCTTTTGCAGGGCCCCGGCGGCCAGACGCAGGTCGCCGGGTCTTGAGGCAGACAACACGTCCAAAAGCTCGGCGGCCTGAGAAATATCTTTAATTGCCTTCGTTTCTTGGGACGCCGGCCTCTCCTGGGCGACGAGAAGCTTGTGGACGGCCAGCCGCGCCGGATTGGGCACCAGGACGAGGAAGCCTCCCGCGTCGGCAACGGCCGCCCTCTCGGGGTTCTCGATGAGGAAGTCCATGCCGGGCAAGGGCTGGGCCGCGGTCCCCAGGCTCGACAAAGGCACGGGCGCGCCCACCTTGCCCGGGGTGAGGAAGTCCACGCGCAGGGCTTGGCCTCGGACCTTGAAAGAGGTGGAGGGATGGCGATGGTCGAGCCCCGGCACCGGCAGGAACCCCATCTCCAGCCGCTCGAGCGCCCCGGGCGCGTCGGGCACGTCGGCGCCCGCGTCCGCGGCCAGCAAGGAGACGGCCGCCAAGTCGATGTCGTGCGTGCGCAAATTCGCGCCGGACCAGCGCACACCGAGGAGGCCGCCCGTGACGCCGAACGCGTGCGTTCCTACCAGAACCGTGCCCGCGTTGAAGACTCCGGCGTCGGCGAAGGCCTTCAGCACCCGCGCGGGCCCGGTCCCCATCGCCCAGCCGCCCCCGACGAGGATCTGCGCGCACAACCGCTCGATGTCGGCGAGCTCCTTTTCGTGGTCTGGACGCTCGCTCTTATAGCGCCGGACCAGCCGTTCCAGCGCCGGACCCTTCCTGCCGAGATAAAGCTGCCGGTTCTTCCCCCCCGGCTCCGAAAATTGGATAGAGGTAGGTCTCGCCGGAAACGGTCTTCGTCGTGAAGGTCCCCGGAGCTTTGCCGACCGAACGGCGCGCGCCTTCCGCCGCGAGCCGGTCAAGCAGCTCGGCGTAGAGAGTCTGGGTCTGCCCGGGGAGTGGGAAGCTCATTTATACGTAGTATTATTATAATCTACGTATAACAATCCGTCAAGGGGGAGCCTGCCAGGGAGGACTAAACGAGACCCAAAGCCGGCAAAGCGGCCCGTAAAAGCGCCGCTTTTGAGCCCGGAGACAGGGCTCCCGGCCGCAGGCCGTCCCAAACGCAGGACAAGGCCTCCGGGAAGTCGAAATCGCGGCTCAAGGCCTCACGAAAGCGGTGCTGATAGCCGGTCACCCCGCGCGAGCTGGGCTCGAGCGTGACTCCGGATAATGACCTTTCCGAAGCCCGGAGATTCCCCAGTTCCGCGCGGGCGGCGGCGAGCCCGTCCCAGGAGAAAAGGAGAGGCTTGCGCGGATGGGTTTTCAGGCAAAAATAATGGAAAGCCTCGAGCGAAAATCCCCGCGACGCAACGTCGGCCTCCTCCTCGGAGGCCGGGGCCACGAGCAGGCGCAGATCGGCGCTCCCTCCCGAAGGGTCGGCCGGCTCATAACCGAGAAACGCCAAGGCTCCGCGGACGGCGACGGCGACGCAGAGAGCGCGCGCGGCCGTGAGAGGCTCGGCGGCTCTTGCTTCCACGAGGAGTTGCACCTTCGGGGGAGCCGAGGGCGCCCACGCGGCCAGCGTTCCATCCTCGGCGCGCAGCCTCAGGCTCATGGGCTTATGTTACAATAAAATTCATGCCCCCCCGGCGCTACCCCGAGACCGGCGTTTTCTACCGCGCGCTCGACCGCGAATTCCCTCTGATCGTGCGCGGCGAAGGCTGCTGGCTCGTCGACGACACGGGACGACGCTACTTAGATGCCTGCGGCGGAGCCTATGTCGCCAACCTGGGCCACGGCGTTTCCGAGGTCGCCGACGCGGTGGCCGGGCAGATCCGCAAAGTCGCCTACGTCAACGGCACCGCCTTCACCAACGAGCCCGCCGAACTCCTCGCCAACGCGTTGCGCGACCTTAATCCGAAAGGCCTCGATTTCGCCTACTTTCTCTCCTCCGGCTCCGAGGCCGTCGAGGCCGCGCTCAAGCTCGCCCGCCAGTTTTGGGTCGAGTCCGGCAAGCCCGGCAAGCACAAGATCATCGCGCGCACGCCCGGCTATCACGGCAACACTTTACTCGCGCTGTCCGCGTCCGCCCGCGAGCACTACAAAAAGATGTTCGGCCCCTGGCTGATTCCGGTCACGATGATCCCTGCGCCCTATCCCTATCGCTGCGCGCCGGACGCGCCCGCGATGACCGCGCAAGCCCTTGAAGACGCGATCCTCAAAGAAGGCGCCGATACGGTCGCCGCCTTCATCGCCGAGCCCATCGGCGGCTCCGCCACCGGCGCTTCGGTGCCGCCGAAAGATTACTTTAAGCGGGTCCGGGAAATCTGCGACAAGCATGGCGTGCTGTTCATCGCCGACGAGGTCTTGACCGGCTCCGGGCGCACCGGCAAGTGGACCGCCATCGAACATTTCGGCGTCGTTCCCGACATCATGACGCTCGGCAAGGGCTTGTCGGGCGGCTACGTTCCGTTGTCCGCCGTCCTCGCGACGAAAAAAGTGATCGACCCGATCGCCCAGGGTTCCGGGGCGTTCAAGCACGCCCAAACTTTTTCCCATTCTCCGGCCATTTGCGCCGCGGGCTTGGCCGCCGTTCGCCATATTAAAAAGAACGGGCTCGTCGGTCGCTGCGCCGAGATGGGCGCCGTGCTGCATCGAAAACTCGCCGTTTTGCTCGATCTGCCGTCCGTCGGCGACGTTCGCGGCCTCGGCCTCCTGGCCGGCATCGAGTTCGTGGCCGACAAGAAGACCAAGGCCCCTTTTCCGCGCTCGCTCAAGTTCGCCGAGACCTTCGTTCAAGCCGCGCAGGACGCCGGTCTCATCGTTTGGCCTAATGTGTCACATGCCGACGGCGAGAACGGCGACCTCGTCATGCTCGCCCCCCCATTCATCGTGACCGAAGCGGAGATCGACGAGATCGTCGCGCGCTTCAAGCTCGCCCACGCCGCGACGCTCGCGGCCTGCCGTTAAGAGTCGTGGCGCCAATATGATAATCTCGAATTCCACACTGGAGAAGACGAATGTCCACTAGCTCGCCGTCGAAGATCACCTATACCTCCTCGAACATGGACCTCACGCAGTTCCACAAGGACTACGACGCGGCGCTCGCCGCCGTGCGCGCCAAGGCCGGCGCCACGCATCCGCTCTGGATCGACGGCAAGGCGGTCAAGCCGGACTCCCCCCTGCTCGTGGACACCTCGCCCATCGACGGGCTCGTCCTCGGCAAGTTCTCGGCCGCCACAGCCGAGCATGTGGACCTCGCCGTGAAGGCCGCGCGCCGCCTGCAGAAGCAGTGGGGCGCGCTGCCGTGGCAGGAACGGGTGCAGACTTTGCGCAAGGCCGCGCACTTCATCCGCTCGCGGAAATACGAGATCGCGGCCGTGATGAGCCTCGAGGTCGGCAAAAGCCGCATGGAAGCCATGGGCGACGCCGAGGAATCCGCCGATCTCATCGACTATTACGCGAAGATGGTGTCGGAGAACGACGGCTACGTCAAGCCGCTCGGCCGGCTCCTCCCCAATGAGAACACCCGGTCGGTCCTAAGACCGTTCGGCGTGTTCGTCTGCATCGCCCCGTTCAACTTTCCGATGGCGCTCTCCACGGGGATGTCCGCGGCGGCTTTGCTGGCGGGCAACGCCGTGGTCTACAAACCCGCGCAGGACGCGCCGCTCACGGGTCTCCTGCTCTACGAGTGCTACAAGGCGGCGGGCATCCCCGGCGGCCTGTTCAACTATGTGACCGGCCTGGGCTCGGTCATCGGCGACGCGTTCTGGAAGAACCCGGGTGTCGACGGCATCGTCTTCACGGGCTCGAAGGAAGTCGGCATGCGCATGGTCAAGGAGTTCTCCTCGGTTTATCCCAAGCCCGCGTTGATGGAGCTCGGGGGCAAGAACCCGACCTATGTCTCCGAGACCGCGAACCTCGACGACGCGGCCTCGGGCGTGATGAAGTCCGCCTTCGGCCTGCAGGGGCAGAAGTGCTCCGCGTGCTCGCGCGTCTATGTGCACAACGATGTTTACGACGCCTTCTTAGCGAAGCTGCTCGAAAAGAGCCGCGCCATCGTGAAGGGCGACCCGTCCGAGAAGGACGTGTATTTCGGCCCGGTCGTCAACGGCAAGGCGGTCAGGACTTTCGAGGGCGCCGTCGAATCGGCCAAGAAAGGCGGCAAAATACTCCTCGGGGGCGAGCGCTTAACGGGTCCGGTCTTCGACAAGGGACATTTCGTGGCGCCGACGATCGTGGAGCTTCCCCTCGACCACGAGCTGTTCATGCGCGAACTGTTCGTGCCGATTCTCGCGGTGGGCAAGGTCAAGGACATGGACCAGGCCATCGCCGAGTCCAACCGCGCTGAGTACGGCCTGACCGCTGGGATTTTCACGGCCAAAAAAGAAGAAATAGAAAAGTATTTCGACGAAATCGAGTCCGGCGTCTGCTACGCCAACCGCCCCACGGGTGCGACCACCGGCGCCTGGCCCGGCGTGCAGTCCTTCTGCGGCTGGAAGGGCTCGGGCTCGACGGGCAAGGGCGGCTGCGGCCCCTACTATGTCGCGCAGTTCATGCGCGAGCAGTCGCGCACCATCATGGAATGATATGGCCAAGACCAGCGCGCCGGTGAAAGCGGACTATCCGCGCATCGTCACGGCTCCCCCCGGGCCGAAGGCGCAGGCGATCATCGCTAAGGACAAGGCGTTCTCGTCTCCCTCCTACATCAAAGAATATCCGCTCGTCATCGCCGGCGGCAAGGGAGCGATGGTCGAGGATGTCGACGGCAACCGCTACATCGACTGGATGGCGGGCATCGCGGTTTCGTCAACGGGCTATCAACATCCAGCGGTGACGAAAGCAATTCAAGAAGCCGCCGGACGTTTCCTTCATATTTGCGGAACGGATTTCTATTACCAAGGTTTTTCGGACCTGTGCGAAGCGCTCGCCAAATCCGCGCCGGGCGGCGGCAAGTGGCGGACCTTCCTGTCGAACTCGGGCACCGAAGCCATCGAGGGCGCGGTCAAGCTCGCGCGGCACCACACGAAGCGTGCGGCACTCGTGTCGTTCCACAGCTCCTTCCATGGCCGCTCCTATGCCGCGATGACTTTGACGACCTCGAAGGTCAAGTATCGCGAGGGCTTCGGCCCCCTGCTGCCGGAGGTCTATCACCTACCGTTCCACAATCCGTACCGCAACACGCTTGAGGACTGCGTGGCCGCCGCGAAGGACCTCTTCGCGACCAAGCTCGCTGCGAGCGAGGTCGCGGCCGTGGTCATGGAGCCGCTGCAGGGCGAGGGCGGCTACGTCCTGCCCGCAAAAGAGTTTCTGCAATTCTGGCGCAAGTTCTGCACCGACAACGGAATTTTACTCGTCTTCGACGAGGTCCAATGCGGCGCGGGCCGCACCGGAAAGATGTGGGCGTGCGAACACTACGACGTGGCTCCCGACATCCTCGTGACCGCCAAAGGCATCGGCGCCGGCATGCCGATCGGCGCCATCGTCGCCAAGGAGTCGGTGATGACCTGGCCTAGAGGCTCGCACGGCTCGACCTACGGGGGCAATCCCGTCGCCTGCGCCTCAGCTCTGGCGACCATCCGTTTAATAAAGGAAGATTTGGCGGCGAATGCCGCCAAAATGGGCGAGCGCCTGCTCGCCGGCTTCAAGAAGCTTGCCGCCAAGCACGACTGCATCGGCGATGTGCGCGGCCTCGGCCTTTTTATCGGCGTCGAATTCGTCAAGGACCGCAAGACCAAGGAGCCCGCGGGCGAACTCACGGCCGCGCTCGAGCAGCTCGCCTTCACCAGGGGACTGCTCCTCCTCGGCTGCGGCAAGTCGACGATACGAGTGGCCCCGCCGCTCGTTCTGAGCGCATATGACGTCGACAAGGGCCTCGAAATCTTCGATGAGTGCCTCGCTCAACTGACGCGAGGATAGACGCGTGAAGAACAAAACGCAGTCCATGAAGGACGCCGTCGCCGCATTCGTCAAGGACGGCGACACCGTCGTCATCGAGGGCTTCACCCACCTCATCTGCTTCGCCGCGGGCCACGAGATCATCCGTCAGAAAAAGAAGAACCTCGTCCTCGCGCGCCTGACGCCGGACCTCATCTACGATCAGATGATCTCCGCCGGCGTCGCCAAGAAGCTGATCTTCTCCTGGGCGGGCAACCCCGGCGTCGGCTCCTTGCACGCGTTTCGCCGCGCGGTCGAAGCCACCCCCCCCTCCCTCGAGATCGAGGAGTACTCGCACTTCGGCATGGTCTCACGCCTCTCGGCCGGGGCCGCGAACCTCCCCTTCTGGCCTCTGCGCAACTACGAAGGCACCGACATCCCCAAGGTCAATCCCCTGATCAAGACCGTGGACTGTCCGTACACCGGCGAGAAGCTCGCCGCGGTGCCCGCGCTGCGCCCCGACGTCACGATCATCCACGCCCAGCGCGCCGACGCGGGCGGCAACACCCAGGTCTGGGGCCTCATGGGCGTGCAGAAAGAGGCGGCCTTCGCTTCGAAGCGCGTGATCGTGGTCGTCGAGGAACTCGTGGACGAGTCCGTCATCCGTCAGGATCCCAACCGGACCTTGATCCCGGGACTTCAGGTGGACGCCGTCGTCGTGGAGCCCTGGGGCGCGCACCCGTCCTACGCGCAGGGCTATTACGACCGCGACAACGACTTCTACACGGCGTGGGACAAGATCGCGCGCGATGAAGCGTCGTTCAAAAAATACCTGGAAGACTATGTCTACGGAGTCAAGGACCGCGCCGAATACATGAAGAAGAACCCGGGCTTGGCGAAGCGCCTCAAAGCCAAGCCGCAAATCTGCACCGGGGTCAACTACGGATACTAAAGCCGCGCTCCGCCATCTCAAAAAGGCCGACCCGGTCCTCAGGCGGCACATTCAACGAGTCGGCGCCTACGGCCTCGTGCCGAATGACTCGGGCACCTTCGAGTCCTTGGTCCAGTCCATCGTTTACCAACAGCTCCGCGGTAAAACCGCGGAGCTAATACACGGCCGCGTGCTGGCTCTGTTTGACGGCGAAAAAAACTTGACGCCGGAACGCCTGCTTAAAATTCCCCGGGCGAAGCTCCGCGGAGCGGGCCTGTCCGCCAATAAATATTTGGCGGTACGCGACCTCGCCAAGAAATGCCTGTCCGGCGTCGTGGCACCCCGCAAGGAGCTCGAGGCGCTGCCGGACGCGGAGATCATCGCGCGCCTGACTTCGGTTCGCGGCATCGGCGAATGGACCGTACAGATGTTTCTGATGTTCAAGCTCGGCCGCCCCGATGTCCTGCCGACCGGCGATTACGGCGTGCGCAAGGCCTTCGGCCTGATGTACCGCAAGAACGGCCGTCTTCCCCCGCCCTCCGTCCTTGAGAAGCACGGGGAAATCTGGGCTCCGTACCGCAGTGTGGCGAGCTGGTATCTGTGGCGCCGTCTCGACATGAAAGCGCTCACCATCACCGCGTTTCTATTCGCCGCCTGCTCCAAGCCCGCGGAACCCGTCAAGCCGGCCGAGCCCGCGCCGGCGACTCCGGCGGCCGTCGCCGCGCCCGCTGTCGAGCAATCGGAAAAAGATAAAGCCCTCGCCAATCCCTACCCCAACGACCTCGGCCCGGCCACCTTGCCGGAAGCGACGCTCGCTTCTTACCCGGCCGACCTCCGCAAGGGCTACGAACTCATGATCACGCGCTGCGCGCAATGCCACACGCCGTCGCGCCCGCTCAACAGCCGCTTCGACGACAGCGACACCTGGAACCGCTACGTCAAGCGCATGATGAATAAACCGGGGTGCAACATCGCCAAAGCCGAGGGCAAAGCGATCTGGCAGTTCCTGTCCTACGACAGCGACAAGCGAAAGAAAGGCGCCAACGCCGAGTCTTGGATGGCGCTGCGCTCAAAGCTCGTGGCCGAGTTCCAGACCAAGCATCCCGCGCGCTACGCCGAGCTCAAGGCCGCGAACGACCTTTAGAACTGTTTCAGGAAACAGTCGAACTCACGCCGGGCAAGTTCGAAATACGCTAAAATCAAGGCATGCCGGCCAGTACCGCGACTGAATATACCCTCAACGAGCTGATGTGCGTGCTGGCCGCGCGCGAAATCGGCGACGGCGATGTGGTCTTCGTCGGCATCGGCCTGCCCAACCTCGCCTGCAACCTCGCGCGCGCCACGCACGCGCCGAACATGACCTTGATCTACGAGTCGGGCGCGGTCGGCGCCGTGCCCGATCGCGTGCCGCCCTCGATCGGAGACCCCGCCTTGGTCACCGGCTCTTTGATGGTGACCTCGATGTCCGACATTTTTCAGTCGTTTCTGCAAAACGGCAAGATCCAGATCGGCTTCCTGGGAGGGGCGCAGGTCGACAAGCGCGGCAACATCAACACGACGGCCGTCGGTCCCTACGCCGCGCCTAAAGTCCGCCTGCCCGGCTCGGGCGGAGCCTGCGAGATCGCCCAGCACGCCCAACGCGTGCTCATCGTGACCAAGCTCGACAAGCGCGCGTTTCCCGAGAAAGTCGACTTCATTACATCCAACGGCAAGCGCGTAAAAAAAGTCATCACGAACATGGGCATACTCGAGCCCGACGACACCGGCGAATTGACCCTCACCGCGCTCTATCCGGGCGTGACCTTTGAGAAGGTCCAGGAAAACGTCGGCTGGGAGCTCAAGAAGGCCCCGCGCCTGGCCGAGGTGTCCTTGCCGACTCGCAAAGAGATCGACCTGCTGCGCAACAAGCTCGACCCCAGGAGGTTCTACATCAAATGAAAAACTTTACGCTGGCGCTTCTGCTCATCGCCTCCGCCGCCCGCGCCGAGGTCCGCGAGATCAAGACGATGGCCGACATCGCCCCCGCGATCGACGCGACGACCTTGCTCGTCTTCGACATCGACAACACGCTCGTCGAGCCGGTCGGCAACATCGGCTCGGATCAATGGTTCTACTATCTCGAAAAAGCCTATAAGCGCGACGGCCTCGACGAAGCCGCGGCGCAAGCCAAGGCCGCTGAGATTTGGACCAAGACGCAGGTCACGGTTCAAGTGAAGCCCGTTGAGACGATCACGCCCACCTTGATTCGGGAGCAGCAGAAACGAGGCATCAAGGTCATGGCGTTGACGGCGCGCGGCGCCGAGGACGCGGCAGCGACCTTCCGCCAGCTCAGGGACATCGGCGTGGACCTGACGGCCTCCGCGGTGCGCAAGGGCGACCTCGCGACCGAGCTGAAAGGATTTTACTCGCGCGGCGTGTTTTTCGTCGGCGAGGGCCCCAACAAGGGCGTGACTTTAGTTTCTTTTCTCAAAAAAATAAACCTGCACCCCAAGCGCGTGGTCTTCGTCGATGACAAGCCCCACCACGTCAAAAACGTCGAGGCCGCGCTTCGCGAGTCGGGCGTCCCCTGCATCGCTTTCCGCTACGGCGCGGCGGATGCGAAAGTGAAGGCGTTCAACGAGGTCGTGAGCGAAGCCGCCGACAAGTCGAACGCCGATCTTCTGTTCCATGGACGGCTCCCGCAATGAGCGTCCCCGCGCTGCCTTTGTCGTCGCTTCGCGTTCCCACTCCATGGAAGCGCGCCGCCGAGCGCGGCCGCATCGCCCTCTATCTCTCTTCGTGGCTCACCTTGCCGACGGCCGTGTGGCTGGTCGCCGCCGACGAACTCAAGCTTCTGGCGGCCGGGATCATCGGCGCGGCGCTATGCCCGCTCGTGCTGCAGTTGATTCTCTTTCCCGGACACCTGCTCACGCGACGACGGGGCCGAGCCTTCGCGCTCGGCGCGGCGATGCTGACGGCGGGCGCCCTGTGCGCCTGGACCTGGGCCGCGGCCGGGCCCGTGCTCGAGCGCGAGCAGCTCCCGTTCCTACTGCGCAGCCTCTGGGCGTACTGCGTCGCCGTCCTCCCGCTCGCGTTGATGGCCGCGTCCGACGAGGACGCCTTCGTCGTCTTCGTCGGGGCCGCGCAGGTCCAGGTCGGCGTGGCGGCTTTGGCCGTCGCGCAAGCCTGCGAAATGTCCCCGCTGCCCAAGCAGGCCGCGCTCGCTTTTCTCGCCGCCCTCGCCGCCTGGGCCGTCCAAGACGCGTGGCGGACGGCGCATCCCCCGAAGAGGTAGCCCCCATGGCCAGCACCACGACCGACACGAAACAGATCATTTACTCGCTCATCGATGTGGGCCGGATACACCCCCCCAAAAAGCAGGTGCTTAAGGGCATCTACCTCTCCTTCTACTACGGCGCGAAGATCGGCGTGCTGGGTGACAACGGCTCGGGCAAGTCCACTTTGCTGCGCATCATGGCCGGCAAGGACGCCGATTACACGGGACAGATTACGCAGTCGAAGGGCTACACCGTCGGCCTGCTCGAGCAGGAGCCCCACCTCGACCCGGAGAAGACGGTCAAGGAAATCGTCTGCGAAGGCGTGGCCGAGACGATGGCAGTGCTCGCTCAATACAACGCGATCAACGACCAACTGGCCGACCCGGGCCTCACCCCGGAAAACATGGAGAAGCTCCTCGAAAAGCAAGGCAAGCTTCAGGAAAAGATCGACACGACCAACGCCTGGGAGATCGACAGCACGCTCGAAGTCGCCATGGACGCGCTGCGCTGCCCGCCGTCGGACCAGAAATGCGGGACCTTGTCCGGCGGTGAAAAACGCCGGGTCGCGATGTGCCGCCTGCTCCTGGCCAAACCCGACATTCTCCTGCTCGACGAGCCCACCAACCATCTCGACGCCGAGTCGGTGGACTGGCTCGAGCACCATTTGGCGCAATACGAAGGCACCATCATCGCCGTCACCCACGACCGCTACTTCCTCGACAACGTGGCCGGCTGGATTCTCGAGCTCGACCGCGGCGAGGGCATCCCTTATAAAGGAAATTACGCCGCATGGCTCGAGCAAAAGCAGGCGCGCCTGGCCTCGGAGAGCAAGTCCGAAGGCAAGCTGCAGAAGGCGCTCGCTTCGGAGCTTGAGTGGGTGCGCGCGGGCGTGAAGGGCCGCCGCGCGAAGTCGAAGGCCCGCCTGTCGAACTACGACAAGATGCTCGAGGAGGCGCAGAAGGAAAAGAGCTGCGACGATCTCGAGATCTACATTCCGCCGGGGCCGCGCCTGGGCGACGTCGTCATAGAAGCGAAAAGCATCGCCAAGGCGTTCGGAGATAAACTGTTATACGACAACCTCACGTTTAAACTCCCTCCCAACGGAATCGTCGGCATCATCGGACCCAACGGCGCGGGAAAAACAACGCTTTTTCGCATGATCACGGGACTTGATCAAGCCGACAGCGGAACGTTCAAAGTCGGCGAGACGGTCAAGCTCGGGTACGTGGACCAAAATCGCCAATTGGACGGCGAGAAGAATGTCTGGGAAGCTATCTCCGACGGTCTCGACATGGTCAAGCTCGGCAAGGTGGAAATGCCGTCCCGAGCTTATTGCGGACGGTTCAACTTCGTCGGCCAGGACCAACAGAAGCTGGTGAAAAATCTGTCGGGCGGCGAACGCAACCGCGTTCATTTGGCCAAGATGCTCAAAGAGGGCGCCAACGTATTACTCCTCGACGAACCCACCAACGACCTCGACGTGCACACTTTACGCGCCCTCGAGGAAGCGATTCAGGCGTTCCCCGGCTGTGCTGTGGTCATCAGCCACGACCGCTGGTTCCTCGACCGCATCGCCACGCACATCCTCGCCTTCGAGGGCGACTCGACGGCGACCTGGTTTACGGGCAACTACCAGGCCTACGAAGAGGACAAGAAAAAACGGCTCGGCGACGTGCAGCCCAAGCGCATTCACTACAAGAAGCTGACCCGCGGCTGATCGCCGGCTCGCACCCAAGACCCGATGAAAGCGCAACTGTCCTATTTTCTCGCTTCGGTTTACCCGAAACTCTTGTGGCTGGCACTCGCCGCATGGGTCGCACTCCTGCCCATAGCACTCGGACGCCTTCGCCGCCTTCTTGCCGCGACGAAGCCCCGGACCGGCGCCCTGTTTTCGGTCATGCTGCTCGTCGCGCTGGCTCTGCGGCTTGCGGCGGGGCCGGCCCATCGGGTGTACGACGACGAGTTCGAGCACCTGGACATCGCTCATCACCTCGCCGTGTCAGCAACTTTTTCCGAGACGCTCGTAGGCGGGATGGCGGGCTACGACGTCCGCGCCCGCCCCACCTGGCCCGGCGGGCATCACGCAGCGCTCGCCGTGGTCTTCAAGCTGTTCGGCGGTACCGCCTACGCGGCGTTCGCCTGGAGCGCGCTTCTCTCGGTCTTGTCGGCGCTGTTCGTGTTCTGGGCGGCGTTGGAGTTGTTCGAAGACGAACGCGGCGCCCTGGCCGCCGCCTTCGCGTGGGCCGTCCTGCCCCTGCTCGTGCAGTACGCACGCGCCAGCGATCTCACCAGCTCGACCGTATTTTGGTGCGCCGCCGCTCTCGCGGCTCTTCACTCGCGGGAAAAGGAACCGGGACCGGGCTTGGACATGTTTACCGCAATCACCGTTGCTTTTGCCGTTCAGGTCCGTCCCGAGAATGTCCTGCTTCTCGGTTATGCCTTGCTGCTTCGTGTTCCCGCGAAAATACTCCTGCCCGGGCTGCTCGGCGCCGCCGTCCCCGCCGGAATCGCTCTCGCCAATCACGCGGACGCCTTACCCGGCTACTCCGCCGCGACGACGGCGCCGTTCTCGCACCTAACCCGGCAGTTTCTTCCCAATCTGAGATATCTCGCCTCCCGCGCCGAATTTTGGCCGCTCCTGCTCCCCGCGGCGTTCGCGGCGTTCACGAGACGTCCGGCCGCGCGCCTCGCGGCCCTGTCCGCGGCTTACTTTCTCTTATATGGCTGCTTTTTTAGAGGCCGCTTCGATAACGGCACCGAGGACCGCTACGCGCTGACGGCGGTTCTGCCGTTGGCCGTCGCCGCCGCCGCCGCTTTGCCGCCCGCGGCCGTCCCCGCGGCCTTGCTCGCGGCCGGCTTCGCCTGGAACGCCACGCCGGCGCCCGCGGCGGAGCATGAAGCCTCACGCCGTTTTCTCGAACGCTCGACGCGGCTGATTCCGCAGCACGCCTATGTCGCCGCCTTCAATCCGCCCTTCGTGCGCGAGGTCGCCGGACGTCCCGTCGTCTGGGCGTTCCTGCTCCTCGAGGATTTGCCCGCGTTCGAAAGGGAGCGAGCTCGCGTCGGCGCGGCGCCGGAACTGGTGCTCTACAAGGACTGGGCCTGGCGTTCGCGGCCCGCTGAGGCCGCCCGCCTGGAATCGAAATTGGCCGCCGGTTACGCGTCGTCGCCGCTGGCCGACAACGGCCTCGACTCTTTGGTTCTGCTCACGCCGCGCGCGAAGCGCTGACGTCCCGGTTTGGCGGGACTGTTTCCGGAAACAGTCGGCTAACCCAGAACTTCACGAGCGACGATCAAGGCCTGGATCTCGGTTGTGCCCTCGTAGATCTCGGTGACGCGCACGTCTCGAAAATAACGCTCAACCGGGAACTCGCGGATAAATCCGTTTCCGCCGTGAATCTGCACGGCGTCGTAGCAGGCTTTATTGGCGATGCGCGAGGCGAAAGACTTAGCCATGGACGCTTCAAGCGTGCATTTTTCTCCCTTCGCGAGCTTCGCGGCGGCCTGATAGACGAGCAGGCGCGCGGCGGAGATGTTGGTCGCCATGTCCGCGAGCTTCGCCTGCGTCAGCTGAAACTCGGAGATCTTCTTGCCGAATTGCTTGCGCTGTTTGGCGTAGGAGACCGCTTCCTCGAGCGCCGCCTGCGCGATGCCCACGGCCTGCGCCGCGATTCCGATGCGGCCCGAATCGAGCTGGCTCATCGCGATCTTGAAGCCCCCGCCTAAGCCGCCCAAGAGGGCGGATTTTGGAATTTGAGCGTTGTGAAAGCTCAATTCGCGCGTGTCCGACGCGCGCAGGCCCATCTTTTTTTCTTTTTTACCAACGGTAAAGCCCGGCATGCCTTTCTCAACGAGAAGACAGGTGATGCCGCGGGAACCCGCCTCTTTATTGGTGGACACGAAGGTCAGAAACACCGTGGCGAAGCCGCCGTTGGTGACCCAGGACTTGACGCCGTTGACAAGCCAATGGTCGCCCTTGTCGACGGCGCTCGCAGACAATGAGCCCGCGTCGGTGCCGGAGCCGGGCTCGGAGAGCGAGTACGCGCCGATCCATTCGCCTGCGGCCATCTTGGGGAGAAATTTCTTCTTCTGCTCGATGCTGCCGTGCGTGTTGATCGCTGCACAGACCAGCGAATTATGCACCGTCGCGCACACCTGGAAAGAGGCGGAGCCGCGCGCGAGTTCCTCCATCGCCGCCGCGTAGGCGAGCGGACCCACGCCGAGGCCGCCGAATTCCTCGGGCACGGACAGGCCGAAGAAACCGAGCTCCGCGCCCTCTTTGTAAACGGCGTCGGGAATCGCCTCGTGCTCGTCCCACTCCTGAGAGCCGGGCTTCAAGCGCTTGTCGGCGAACTCGCGGGCGGAGTCGCGCAGCATCGCCATCGAGTCGGTGAAATTAAAGTCCATGATTATTTTCTGGGATACTCGTAGAAGCCGGAACCCGATTTGACGCCCAGCTTTCCAGCCGCGACCATCTGACGCAGAAGTTCCGACGGCTTATACTTTATCCCCCCAAATCCCTTGTCGAGAACTTCCATAATGGCGAGGCACACGTCGAGGCCTATGTAGTCGGCGAGTGCCAGCGGGCCCATCGGATGCGCCATGCCGAGCTTCATGATCGTGTCGATGTCTTCCTTCGCCGACACTCCCTCATGAAGGCACTGTATGGCCTCGTTGATCATGGGCATGAGCACGCGGTTGGAGATGAAGCCCGGGGAATCGTTGGCCACGGCCGGGGTCTTGCCGAGCATGGCCGCCAGCTCCTTCGTCGTCGCAGTCGTCGCGTCGGTGGTCTTGCGCCCGCGGATGATCTCGACGAGCTTCATGACCGGGACCGGGTTCATGAAATGCATGCCGATGACGCGACCGGGATCTTTCACCGCCGCCGCGATGTCGGTGATGGGTAAAGACGAGGTGTTCGTCGCGAGAATCGCTCCGGGCGCGCCGTGAAGCTCGAGCTCGCGAAACACGGCCGTCTTAATGTCCAACCGTTCGGGCACGGCCTCGACCGCGAACTGAAAGCCTTTGGCCTCGGCGATGGAGGTCGCGGTCTTCAGGCGCGACAGCGCCGCGTTTTTGTCGGCGTCGCTCAAACTCCCTTTCTCGACCTGACGGCTCATGTTTTTTGTGATTGTCGCCAGCGCCTTGTCGGCGAGGTCCTTCTTCGCTTCGACCAAGGTGACCGAGAACCCCTTCTGCGCGAAGACGTGGGCGATCCCGTTGCCCATGGTGCCGCCACCCACGACGCAAACCAAAGAGACTTTCTCCATGTGCGCGATATTATCAAATACCCCGCGGACACCGGCGCGGCCGCAGCGGGTGGTAGTGCTGTCCGCGCGGCGAGATCCATGCGGGATCAACGATGTAGCGCTTCGACAGGCCCGCGAAAATCGTCCGTGCCTCCGCATCGAGCGCTTTGGGTTCGCGGCGAGTCGAGCGAAACAGCGCGTCGGCGGCGAATACCGCCTTCCTGCCCGCGCACAGCGCCGGATCAAGGCGGCGCTCAAGCGCCGCTCCGGACGCGGACGCCTCAGCGCCGAATCGCGCCTCGCCGTCTCCGATGCCGACTAACTTTATAACGCGAGCGCGTCCGCCGAACGCGTAGGAGAAGACCCAGTCGGGGTCGGACAGCGCGACCAGCAGGTCTTCCCGGCCGAGCCTCTCGCGCAGGAAGCGCGCCTCGGCGAAGCCGAGGTTGTCGTCGACCGTGTAGGCGGGCGGGACGAACTTATGCCAGAGGCCGAGCCCCGCGGCCGCCGCCGCGCACAGCGCCAGCGGGCGTTTCGCGCGCGCGGCCGCGAGCGCGAACAGTCCCGGGAGCAAGGTCGCGCCGGCGTAGATGAACCGGTTATGAGGGTCGTTGATGAAGAAGAAAAGCGTAATGAGCGCCCATAGCGCCGCGCCCAGGCGCCACAGCGCTTTCTCCGACCAGCTTTTCGCGGCCCGCCCCGCCCAGACCACGACCGCCAGACACGCCCACACAGGGAGATCGAGCGGCGAGGTCGAGGACGCCCAACGACGAATCTGAGCGGCCGCGTCGAGCGACCGCCACAGCGGGACGATGTCGTGCGGCAGCGAACCGAGAAAGCCGGCCACAGTCGGCGCGAACGGCCAGCCCTGAGCACGCAGCCGGAAGATGAGGAGCCCTAGCCCCGCCAGGATCGGCAACGAGACTCCGGCGGCGAACACGGACCATACAACCGCCGGACTTGACGCCGGCGCGCGACGGCGCCACAGCTCGTAGGAGGCGGGAAACGCCGCGACGCCGGCGGCCGTATCGAAGCCCGCGGCGAAACCGATCAAGAGTCCCGTCATGGCCGCGTCGCGCGAGTCGAGGCGCTCACGCATCAGGAGCCGATCGGCCGCGGCCAGCAGGCAAAAAGTCGAGAGCGTGTACGAGGTCGTCATCAGACTCCAGGACCACAGGTTCGCCGAGGCCGCGAGGATGAGAGCAGCGCCCAACGCCGCGGAAGCACTTCCGGTCGCGCGCCGGACGAGACGATACAGTAATATGATATTGGCCGCCCCGGCCAACAGGCTCACCGCCTGCAGGGCCGGCAAAGCCGGCGGCGGCGCGCCGCACAGTTCCCAGAGACGGCGGGTCGCCGTGACGACCGGCATGTACAACGCATGGAACGGCTCGAGGGTGTTGTAGCCGCCGCCGGCCTCAACGAGCGGGTACATCAAGGTGTGGGTGTTGTGGCCGGGCGGGGGAAGAGCCAGACGCACCCCTGCCCATGCCGCGGCCACGAAGCCCGCCTCAATATTCCCGGTCCGTTCTTTCACTTCGGCTAGTATACCGAAGTCCGAGGGCCCAACCCGGACAAGCCTTTTGCCGCGTCCGCGGGGGACCGTACTGAATTCTAGCGAATTAGATGTCAAATTAGGTGTCAGGCCTAACGATAGTGACAGTATTTCCTTTGGAGTAACGAGTCACTGAGGTTGCGGTTGTCTTCAACCATTTTGCGATGGCATTCAACGGGTGCCCATTCTGGATGGCTTGATGGGTCAACGCTCGGCGCGCTGCGATAACAGACCTCCGGCGGACCGCCGAACGCATTTCCACTAACGTGATGCCGGTCTGCACCTGAATGGGTACGGCAATCTCTTCAAGCGCCAACTGCGGCCCCTCGATGAAGCGCGTCAAACGCACCACATCCTCCGTCATTTCCCAAGGGTCGAAATCAGCCGGAATCGCATCGTCGCCCGGCGCTCCGTTTGCTTTGAAGCTCGACCATGGCCAATCGACGGCTTTGGCGACGAATCCCGCTCGCACGGGATTTTGATGGATATACCTAATGAGCACGGAAAGGTACGCATCGCTCAGGCATAGAATTGCGCGGTAACGGGCTTGAAAAAGATGCCCCATGCGGTTATGGCGAATATTGAAAGCCGTGGAATAGCCAGTTAGGAGTCGATGAATGATGCTCGACAACGGGATCGCGTTGACTTGGATGGCAAGATGGAAATGATTTCCCATGAGGCAGTAGGCGAGAACTTCGGCGGATGATTCGCCGCAGATGCGATTCAGCGCGCCGAGAAACCCTCGGCGATCGACTTCGTCGATAAACGTATCACGACCATCAACTCCTCTGGCCATCACGTGATACACGGCGCCCGAAAAATGGATACGAGGTCTTCTTCCCATACCTATCTTACGAATGACCCCCCCGAAATGTTCCCTCAGCACCCTCCAAATACTGTCACTAGCGGTAGGCCTGACACCATATTGGCCGCTTTTGCTAGAATTTCGCGATGGCCAAAAAAGTCAAAGCTGACGCCTCACGCCAGCCCTTCCAATATCCGCTGAAACGCGAGTTTCGCGAGCCCGATTGGACGCGCCTGCCGGGGTATAAAGGCGTCACGAAGGCGCAGTGGGAAAGCGCTTTGTGGCAGCGCCAGCATTCGGCCAAGAATCTCAAGGACCTTAAGGACGCGTTCGGCGCCTATCTGACGGACGACCTCGCCGAGGAAATCGTCAAGGACCAAAAAGAAAAGGCGACGATGTCCTTGCTCATCCCCCCGCAGATGCTCAACACCATGGATGAGAAGAATCTCAAGAGCGACCCGGTCCGCCGTTACATGATTCCGGTCCTATCGGACCGGCATCCAATATGGCCTAACCATCCCAAAGCCAGCCGCGACAGCTTGCATGAGTCCGAGATGTGGGCCAGCGAGGGCCTCACGCACCGCTACCCCACCAAGGTCTTGGCCGAGATGATCGCCACCTGTCCTCAGTATTGCGGCCATTGCACGCGCATGGACTTGGTCGGCAACTCCGTCCCCCAGGTCGAGAAGCACAAGTTCGCGATGTCCCCCAAGGACCGCTACGAGGCTATGCTCGACTACCTCCGCAAAACGCCGAGCGTGCGCGACGTGGTCGTCTCCGGCGGCGATATCGCCAACATGCCCATCGCCCAGCTCGAGGCCTTCCTGATGTCCTTAATGGACATCCCGAACATCCGCGACATTCGCTTGGCCACTAAGGGGCTCCAGGGCCTGCCCCAGCACTTCCTCCAGGACGACGTGCTCAAAGCCTTCGACCGCATCGCCAAGCGCGCGCGCGATCGCGACGTCGACATCGCGGTGCACACCCACGTCAACCACGCCAACCAGGTCACCCCGCTCGTGGGCAAGGCCGTGCGCAAGATTCTCGATATGGGATTTAGGGACGTGCGCAATCAAGGCGTCTTATTGCGCGGCGTCAACACCACGCAAAACGATCTTCTGGAACTGTGCTTCATGCTGCTCGACCACGCGAAGATCATGCCGTACTACTTCTACATGGCCGACATGATCCCCAACTCCGAGCATTGGCGCCTCTCCATCGCCGAGGGCATACAGCTCCAGCACGACATCATGGGCTACCTGCCCGGCTTCGCCACGCCGCGCGTGACAGTGGACGTGCCGTATGTCGGGAAGCGCTGGATTCATCAGCTCGCCGACTACGACAAGATTAAGGGGATTTCGTACTGGACGAAATCCTACCGCACCGGCATCGAAGCCGACGACGCGGACGCGCTCACGCGCCGCTACGAATACCTGGACCCGGTGTACACGCTCCCGCCCGAGGGCCAGGACTACTGGCGTAAACACCGGCAGTCCGCCGTCGCCGCCTAGTGGCCTTCACATTCAAGCCGTACGGCGGCATCGACGGCCTGCTCTTGGTCGAGGGTCCCTGCTACCCCGACGACCGCGGCTTCTTCTTCGAATCCTTCCGCGCCGACGACTGGGCTCAGGCCGGCCTGCCGCCTCTTGTGCAGGATAATTTGTCGCGCTCCAAAAAGGGCGTCGTGCGCGGCCTCCATTACCAGATTCCCCCCGCCGCGATCGGCAAGCTCGTGCGCTGCTCGCGCGGCAAGGTCTTCGACGCGGTCGTGGACCTGCGCCGCAAGTCGCCGACTTTCGGCAAATCCGCGTCGATCGAGCTCGACGACGCCGGCAACCGCATGTTCTGGGTGCCGGCAGGATTTGCGCACGGCTTCTGCGCTTTGTCGGACTCCGCGGACATGACCTACAAGGTCACCGGCTACTGGACCAAGGAAGTCGACCGCGGCATCCGCTGGAATGACCCAGCACTCGGCATCAAGTGGCCGCTGTCCCCCTCCGCCGCGATCGTGACCGCGAAGGACGCGGCGCTCCCGCTTTTCGCCGACGCCGACAAGCCCTTTTAGTGGCGATCATACCGACCCTTCTCATCGAGCAAGTCCGCGCGGCGGCGCCTTTCCTGTTCGAGGGGCCCGAGCCCTCAGGACCGGCGCTTCGTTATCTCCGCGTGCTTCGCGCCTACGACGGCCGGCGCCTCACCGCCCTCGAGTACTACGAGCTGTGCCTGTGCGCGCACTGGGCGACGGCGGGCAGCTTCGTGCCGACCGACGTCGACAACGGCATCCGCTGGAAGCACTGGCAGGATATTCAGCCCGGGCTCGTCGAAGAGCAGGCCAAGCTCGTGCTCGAGGCCTTGTCCTGGGACTACTCTCCGGTCACGGTCCGCATCTCCGGCAGCGGGGCTCTGCGGCTGTCCACGCACGAGGGCACCTGGTTCTCGGTCGCCGTCGGCGCCTATGCCGCCTGTCTCTCGGCGCGGCCGGCGCTCTCGACCGTCGTGCTCGCGGCGATGCTTACTGAAGCGCAGCGCGAGGACCGGGCCTACGCCGCGAGCGGGAGCGGCGTCGAGCTTCTCAAGGCGTCGGCCCTCATCGCCCACAATTTCGGCGATCTCGACCGCGTCGCCGATCAATGGGAGCTGAAGCCCTCCGACGCGCTTCGCGTCTCCCTTTATGACGCCGCCAAGCCGGGCTCGCCTCTCTTCGGCGGGCGCCTTGGCCGGGCGGGGCTTCTGCATCAGAAGCACATGGGCGCCGACAACCACCGGCATTACCCGCTGCGCGCCGCGAAAGGCCTGCGGAAATACGGCGAGCTGCTTCTGCCGGTCGGGCCTTTCTTCGACGACTGGGGGCGCCGCGTGGGACGGCATCCGGGGTTGACGCCGGACGAGGTCGCCGAAGCGGTGCGCGCGCTCACCGACGGCTGGGTGCGCATGCACGAGCCCGCGAGCTACGCGCGCGCGTTGTCGGGCATACTCGAGGTGTTTCCGGGCGGGCGGCGCGCGCTGGGCAAGCTTCTGCCGGCGAAGGATCGGCGCATGCTTGAGTCGGGGGCGCTCAAGGCCGCGATGGACGTCTCGCAGGAACGGTTCGAGGCACAGTGGGCGAATCGCGTGGTGAAAATGCGAGAGGCCTCCGCCTCGTTAGGCTGAGATAGCCTGCGGTGTTTGTCGGCCCATTATTTCGCTCTTCGCCCATGGCGAAGCCCTGATTTTCCCTCTATAATCGGCAGCAACGTCAATTTATAGTGTCGGGATATACGGCCCGGTATAATTACAAGTTAGGAGTACCTGGATCAGCACCTCAAATTTCGCATGCCGGGTGACGGAAGGACGGACAAACGGCTTAAACGGCTGAACGGCGAAACGGCTTGAAGGCGAACGGCATGAACGGCGTTAAAATGAAATTGCAGTGGACTCCTAACCATTGGGTGCTACCGACCGCGGCCTCGTTTGGATGGACTGATGTAGCCGCGGCGGTAGACCCTCTGCGTTGAATTTGGCGAATACGCTAAGATGAAAGTGATGTCGTCACCAGTCAAAACGAAGGCAACTGAATGGGGTCCGAGGCTAGGAACCATCGGATTCGCGGTCTTTATGGTGCTCTATGGCGCCGAATTGTGGCCTTGGCCGGAAGCACTCGCATACTGGCCCAATCAATTTCTTGGGCGACATATTGGCGGATGGAGGATCGCGCTAAATGTAGCGGTCGTGATCGCCTTTCTTGGATTTCTCCCATACAGTCGGGCGACGAGGGATGTCTGGCGATCTCGAGGTCTTTATTCGGCGTTCGCCCTTGCGTTAATGACAGAGATGCTAGGCTGGCCGCTAATCGCATACCTTCTTTCCCCGGTCACGCACCTATCAAGTGATCCTTATCCGCACGGTGCCCATTGGCCGCACGTCGTCGGGACAGCGATTAGTTTTTTGGGCCTGGTACTAGTCTATTTTGGGTGGCGCCGGATTCATACCGCGGCTGGATTAGTAACGGACGGACTTTACTCGTGGATTCGACATCCACAGTATACGGGAATTTCCCTATTCGCATTGGGGTGGGCCGTACATTTCCATACATGGCTGACATGGATGCTATTGATCCCGATGACTTTGGCATATGTCTCGCTCGCTCGGGCGGAAGAGGAAGCGGCTTTGGATGAATTTGGTCAGGCATACGAGGAATATGCTTCGCGGACCAAGGGGTTTATCCCACTGGTAGTATGATAGAGGGCCAACCTCGCCCTAACCATGCGCTACTGCCGACGCGCGCTTTCTTTATGGAGTTCCTGTAGCGCGCGCGGCAGAGCGTTGCGTTGAAGCTGTAGAATAATGTCAAAGTGCAAGAAAATGCATAATCGCACAAATTTTTTTCGCACGAGGATGCCCCAGGTTAAACGATTGGAGGTCAGGCCAGGTGTTTCGACCCTAAAATCGTGATTCAAAAACCCAAAGAAGGGATTTTTCTACAGCTTCGTTAGCCATACCATCACGCACAAACAGGACCATTGTCGTACGCACCAAAAGGTGGCGAATGAAAATTGATCAAAATCTACGGACAAGATCGCTTTTAGCAGTTCTGGTGTGCGGACCGCTGGCAATTTGGATAGGGGCATATCACCCCTATACCAGGGCTCGCGATTTGGCAAGTCAATACGAATTGGATGTGGCACATTCTAATTTCAATAATGCGACCGCGGTTGCCGATTTTAACGGGGACGGCAAAAAAGAGACAATCCGGAAATGGCCGGAGCACAGCATCGTCGTGGAAGACGGTGCGCACGAAATGTTGCGGTTACCTTATCATCACACCGATGGCAGCTTTAAAACGCACATCGCCCTGATCGCGAAGGATGGTGCCGCTCCGCGCTTGCTCCATTATGATGATATGGAGGGCGACGGGGTGAGACAGGTCTATGCTTGGAATGGCACCGCCCTCTCCACCGCTGCTGCAAACCGACTCGACAAGAAAGTCTTATACGGCATGGGGACTTCTGAAGATCGTTACATGGTTCACGATCTCATGATGTTTCTTTATGCCGTTGGATTGTTTCCTTATTACATAGTTCTTGCGATATGGGTTTGGCGAAGAAATAGAAAATCAAAAATTCCAACATCAACTCAGTAATACCGCCTGGCGAACATGCTGAACTCGCACACAGATGGCCAACTAAGCTTGTGCCGACGCGCACTTTCTTTATGGAGCTCCTGTAGTGCGCGCGGCACGGCGTTGGGTTAGCGTGCCACTAAGCATTGCCCCTGGAAATAAAGAATATAGTGTGTTACACTATACTAACTGAATGGCCAAGTTTAAATTTGTCGAATGGCTCGTACTTTGGCTCCAAGAGAATTCGCACTTCGAATGCGACTGGGACGCGGGCAACCGAACGAAGAGCGCTTCAAAGCACTCGGTCCGCACGGAAGAGGCGGAAGAAGTCTTCACATTAAGGCAAGCAGCGCCTCTGGGTGTTCAGGTGAGTCCCCCCGTCCATGAGGAACGCCTTGGTATCGTTGGGACGACTTCGGAAGGACGGATATTGCACGTGGCGTTCACGCTCAGGGATGGAAAAGTCAGACCTATAAGCGTCCGACCCGCACACAAGAAGGAGAGAGAACTCTATGAAGCATACCTACGCGAAATCTGAAAAGGCCTACGCGAGCACTTCCGTATTCGAGCGGAAGAAGATCCTTGCGGCCACCAAACGGCTGAAGAAGAGCCGCAAACTGCCCACAAGCATCGCGCTCGAGGAAAGCACCATCAACGAGTTGAAGGCACTCGCTGAGTGGCGCGGCGTTCCCTACCAGGTTTTGATGCGCATGTTCATTCTGGACGGTCTTCACAAGTCGCAGGTGGCAGTCGCACGCTAACGGACACGGGCCAAGAGTTGATTCGCTTGAACATCGATCGTCTGACAAATGATTTTCTCGGACACATTAAGAAGCTCCGAGCCGACCTTCCCCAAAAAGGCAAAAACCCGTGAAAATACCGAACTGCAAGTCGGCCGCAATGATCCGGGGGACGCCAAGATAGCTCATGCATCGCCTTACTCCTCAACTCCCCCCACTAAATCAGGCGCAGCCCCGCGCGTTCACCCCCGGCGCCCGCGGCTGAGCAAGACGAGGCCGGCCAGACGGACCCGTCCTCAGATCAATGGGACGCTCGCCGAACCGGCGCAAGCCCGGAGAATTCTCGGTGGGCGGGCAGCACCGGTTCCGCGACGAGGCCCTGGCGGCGCAGGCGCGCGAAGACGTCTCGATAGACCCCAGCCGCCGCGCCATTCGGATCGTCGCTCAATTCCTCGGGAATCATATCGGAGTTCGGAGCGGCAAGCAGCGCGGCTTCCATGTGCTCCGCGGCTGTCTCGCGATCGTTGTGGTGCAGGTAGCTGCGCGCCAGGTCAGTCTCGAGGTGCGCGCGGTACTCGGGCTCGTCGAGACCGAGCGCGCGCTCCTGATCTCGCGCGGAGCGAAGGCGCTGCCAGCGCCAGTTGCGCGATTGCGCCGGCAGCCCCTGGGCGGCCAGCGCGCGCGCGCGATGGCCAGCGCCGTGAGCCGGTAGCCCTCGAGATTCGAGTGCACGTGATCGATGAAGTGCTTGCGTCCCGACAATTCCGTGAGCGGGACGAACGGCGCACCCAGCGCGCGGGCCTGGGCGGCGTTGGTCAGCGCGAGGGCATTGAGCGAAGGCATTCCGTGGAACGTGCGCGCGAAACGCGACCAGTTCGGCAGACCCAGGACGATGAGAGGCGTTCCGGCCGCCCGGGCGGACCTCACGAGGCGCTCGAGTCGGTCGCGGTGGTCGGCAAGCAGCCGCTCTTCCTCGTCTGGAGTGAGCACATCGACGCCGCGGCGCGGAACCGGAGCCGCGGCGCGGGCCAGGCTTCGGTAAGCGGCGCTGTGCGCGAGCAGGAAGAGGCCGATGTCTCGCCAGGCGCGCCCCGCCGCCCCGCCGCGAGGGTGGCGGAGGTGAAAATGGGGATAATCGTCGTAACCGATGCGCAGGATCACAGCCCCCGGGCGCAGGGAGAGAGCCTGATCAAAGACGGACTCGAGGCGGGCCCCGTCCCACGCGTGCACGCCGAGATTCAAGACTTCGACGCGGCGGCCCGGGAGCGCGTCGCGCAGGATCTCGCCCAGCCACTCGGGATAGCCGCCGTGCGGCTGGTAGGGCCAGCCCGCCGTCGTGGAATCGCCGACGCAGATGAGGCGGAAGGTTCCGGAGGACGCCGTGAAGGAGAAGGACCGGTCCGCGTTGGCCAGCCTCACCAGCTCCGGATCCGTGCGGCAGAGGCCGTCCGCGCTGCACGGGAAGGCGGGCTTGTAGCCGGCGATCCAGAGGACGTTCGATTCGGGGGACGTAGGCCCCGCGCCGGGCCGAGCCCGGGCGAGCCGTTCGGCGGCGAGGGCCGCGAGGACGAAAATGACGGCGGACGCGATCAACGACGGAATCCGCCGCACCGCGCGAGCGTGAACCATGTGCGACGATAACATATGGTCTCGCAAAAAAACGGGGACTGACCAGCTCGGCGTCGACCGCTTCTCGCCGAGCCCGGCCGGCCTCACGCGGCCAGGCGCTTGACTTCTTCTTCCTTGAGCTGGATGGAGGCCTGGACGGTCTCCATCTCCTCGCCGACCTTGGTCACGCGCTCGAAGTCTTCGTAGAGCTTCGGATCGGACATGTCGTGGGCGATGCGCTCGAGCTCGGCATGAAGACGGTCGAGTTCGGCCTGAGCCTTTTCGCGGGATTTCGCGCGGCGGCGGATTTCTTTGGAGGCCTCGTACTGATTTTCGGCCTCGGTCTCGGCCTTCTGGGCGGCGGTCGGCTCGGACTTGTTTTTTTCCTTCTCCGCGTCGAGCTGGCCCTGGCGGTGCTGGAAGTACTCGAAGTTGCCGGGGAACACGGTGATCTTGCCCTGGACGACGTGCACGACATGGTCGGCCACGGCGTTGAGGAAATAGATGTCGTGGCTGATGGCGCAGATCGTGCCCTCGAACTTCTTGAGGGCTGCGACCAAGGCCTCTACGCTGGTGAGATCGAGGTGGGTGGTGGGCTCATCGAGGAGAAGGACATTGGGCGGATCGAGCAGGAGCTTGGCCAATTGAAGACGGCTTTTTTCTCCGCCGGAGAGCACCTCGACGCGCTTGTGGACCGTGTCGCCCGGAAACAGGAAGGTGCCGAGCACGGTGCGCGTGAACAGGTCGCCGTTGGTGCGGCCCACGCTCATGGCTTCTTGAAGGACCGTTCTCCGAGGCTCGAGTTGGCCCTCGCGGTGCTGGGAAAAATAGCCCACTTTCACATTGTGGCCGAGCGTGCGCGTGCCGGAGTCGATCGGGATGATGTCGCCGATGACTTTTAAGAGGGTGGATTTGCCCGCGCCGTTGGGACCGACAAAGGCCATCTTCCAGCCGCGCTCAAGCTCGAAGTCGAGGCCCTCGTAGACTATGGTCGGTCCGTAGGACTTGTAGACGTCTTTAAGCTTGAGCACGGTCGTGCCGGTGCGGCCGGGCTGCGGGAAGGAGATGCTGACGGTTTTTGAGGAGGGCGGGAGCACGATCTCCACGATCTTCTCGAGCTTCTTCATGACGCTTTGCACGCGTGAGGCTGTGGAGACACGCGCGCGGTTGCGCATGATGAATTCCTTCATCGCGTCGATCTCGTCCTGCTGCTGCTTCCAGGCCGACAGGAGGCGCTCGCGCGCCGCCTCGCGCTCGGCGAGGAAGCCGTCGTAGTTCGTGTTGTACTTCTTGAGCTTTTTTTCCTCCACCGCGACGATGGCGGAGCACACCTCGTCGATGAAGGCGCGGTCGTGCGAGATCATGAGGATCGCGCCCGGATAGGTCTTGAGGTATTCCTGGAACCAGACGAGGGTGAGGAGGTCGAGGTGGTTGGTGGGCTCGTCGAGGAGCATGAGATCGGGCTCTTCGACGAGGAGGCGCGCGAGTGCGGCGCGCATCGCCCAGCCGCCGGAGAGCTCGGAGAGGTGGCTGTCGAAATCCTTGACCCGGAAGCCCAGGCCCATTAATATTTTTTTGGCCTTAGCCGTTTCGCGCCCATCGGGATCGGAGCGGTGGGCGAGCGCGGTTTCAAGGACGGTTTCGGGGCCTATCGGCGCGTTTTCCTGAGGAAGGTAGCCGGCCTTGGCGCCGCGCTTCCACTCGATGGAGCCGCCCTCGAGCTCCTCTTCGCCGAGGATCATCTTGAAGAGGGTCGTCTTGCCGGCGCCGTTGGGGCCCACCAAGGCGTAGCGGTCCCCGGCGTTGAGCTGGAGCTCGGCGCCGTCGTAGAGGATTTGGTCGCCGAAGGACTTTTTGAGGCCGCGGACGGAGATCACGGGTAGATTTTAGCTTCTAAGGGGGGGCGTCGGCGCGGGCCTTTCGGCCTACTGGACCGAGGCGACGAGACCGGCCTCGGAGATGAAGGAGAACAGGTTGCGCGCGGCGGCCTCGTCCAGGCCTTTGGCGTCGGCCAAAGCGTCGGCTAACGGACGGCCCTCGTATAACGACTTGAACGCGGATGCTTCAGGAGCGGCGAGTAAACGAGAAAGGACCGGGGTGCCGCCGCTCTTATATAGGAGGGCCTGCTGACGGCCTTCCCAGTCCGACCGAGTCAAGGGAGCGTCATCGTTGCGATCACGCTTCCAAAGATCATGAACCTTGTAGGTAAACGACAACAATTTAACGGCGGATCCGAAAATAAGCACGGAATCGTTTTTTACAGCAACGGAAAGATTTGCCGGTGTGAGACCGGCATGCGCCGCGGCGTGAAAAAGCTCCTTAAACGACCATTCCAACCTTGCTAGATCGCCGATGAACGGGGCATGTTCCTTGAAACGCGCCAAGAGAAACTCTGGAAACGACGCCCCGTAATCCGACAGATTATGAGACGCTGACGCAACGGTGCGAGAGTAGATTTTACATGCCTCCAAAAAATCCTCGTCGCCGAGGATGCGCCAACACGCTTCAAAGGTCTCTCCCAACGCCTCGGACATTCTCGCCGGATAACCCGCCCGATACACCTCTACGGCTTCAAGCGGAGAAAGCCTGCCTCCGCCGTGTACAGCGGCGACGAAGTCGCCGTCGGCATCGCCGATCGCCGACGCGGTGAACTGACTTTGGAGGCGCCTAAGCGGCGACGGCATGGGCCTCCTTCGCGATCCTGATCGCCTTGACGGCCTCGGCCTCGAGGCCCTCCCAATCCGGCACCGCCTCGTCCCACTCGATGAGGACGGGGATCTCGGGCACGCGCCGGATGACGCGCCGGTAAAGCTCCCAGACCGGATCGGTGGGGGCGCGGGAGTGCGTGTCGAACAAAAATGTTCCCATGTCCGAATAGCCCCCGAGGTGGAGCTGGGCGATCAGTTCGCTCGGTATCGCGTCGATATAATCTTCGGCTTTGAAGCCGTGATTGGCGGCGCTGACATAAACATTATTGACGTCCAGTAAAATTTTACAGCCCGATCGCTTCGCGATCGCGACCAGGAACTCTTCTTCCTTCATCTCGGAGGCTTTGTAGGTCAAATAGCTCGACACGTTCTCCAGGGCTATGGTGCGTCCCAGGAAATCCTGGACTCTCGACACATTGGCGGCGACGGTTCTGATCGCTTCTTCCGTATAGGGCAGGGGCAGAAGATCATGGATGTTCGTCGCGTGCGCGCCCGTAAAACAGAGATGATCGGTCACGAGAAATGGCTCGACACGCGCGACGAGGCGCTTGAGCTTTTCCAGATACCCCGGACGCGGGCCCTCGACCCCG
>Ga0209515_10001353_pt1 | contig 41389 bp, 45 predicted proteins | sample Subgroupgradi54m_FD_187454 | JGI IMG/M metagenome (GOLD analysis project Ga0209515, IMG submission 187454) | Subsurface groundwater microbial communities from S. Glens Falls, New York, USA - GMW60B uncontaminated upgradient, 5.4 m (SPAdes)... ... | reverse complement strand
AGGCAACGTCGGCATCGGGACGACGAGTCCGTGGCGAACTTTTGCAGTTACGGGGACGGCGAGCTACTCAAGCACGCTCACCACCGGCACCGGCCAGGCCCTCAACGTTGATTCCACCACCTTTGAGGTACTGCGCAATACCTCGTCGCAGAGGTACAAACAAGATATTGCGGACATTGAATTGGACACTTCGCAAATCTATAACCTCACGCCCCGTTCGTTTACATGGAAAGCGGGAACCAATGTTGCCGGAAAACGCGACTTCGGTCTCATCGCCGAGGAAGTCAATACAATCTTTCCCAAACTCGTCTGGTACAACGCCTCCGGCACGCCCGAAGCCGTGCGCTACGATATGCTCTCGGTTCTGCTCCTGAAAGAAATGCAGAAGCGCAATGCGATTATCAATCTAACGAACGCCCCCACCTCTACCCCTTCTATATATATAGCAAGCAACGGCACGGTGGCTGTGGGGACAACGACACCTGATACAAGCTACGCGCTTTATGTAAACGGAGATGCGGCGGCCACTTCGTTCGTGAATATCAGCACGAGGGACGCCAAGAAAGACATTCAATATATGAGTGAGGACGACAAGCGGAGCATTACGGAGCGCATCCGCAACATCAAGGTGGCCGAGTACCGTTACAACGGGGAGACGGGGGCGGCGCCGCTTCGGCTCGGGCTCATTGCCGAAGAGGCGCCGCCTGAAGTGCTCTCCGCCAACCGCAAAGGCGTGGATGTGTACAAGCTCGCCACCTTCATCCTCGCGGGTGTGCAGGAGCAGCAGAAGCGCCTTGATGCGATGGATATTCGGCTTACGAAGTTGGAGCAACTTGTCGCCTCTTCGACGCCCGCGACGACCGGACTCTCGCTCGCGGATGTTCTGTCGGCGTTCAAGAACTTGGTGGTGGAGTCGCTTGCCGTGGGAAGTCAAGCAAAGCCGAGCGGCATCACGCTCTACGATGAAGTTACCAAAGCCCCGTATTGTTTGAGCATCGCGAATGGGCAAACAAAGAGTGTGGCGGGAGAATGCGGAAATGGGAGCAACGGGGGAAATGCCGCCGCGCCCGTGGCGGGCGCGGCGGGGGCAGACACCATTCCGCCGGTCGTTACGATTCAGGGCAATAATCCTGCGCATATCTCTGTCGGCTCAGTTTATGCCGACCTCGGCGCGACCGTCTTTGACGCGGGGAGCCCCAACATCGGTGTCCACACTTTTGGACTTGAAGCGATAGATACTTCTACGACTACGACTTACACGGTTATCTACACCGCGACCGACCAGGCGGGGAACACCGCGACGAGTACGCGGACGGTAATGGTGAGCGTCCCCGCCGCCCCAATTCCACCGCCCGCGCCTGAGGCAAGCACGACGCCGACCGATATCGCGACCTCCACTCCACCCGCCGATACCGCCACCACGACCCCGTAGTGAAGAAATGGGAGAAATGGGAGAAATGGGAGAAATGGGTTAAACGGGGGAAAGGGAGAAACGGGAGAAAGGCGCTGGAGAAACCGGAGAAAGGAGAAATGGGATAATGGGTGAAAGGGGAAAAGGGGAAGAAGAAAAGGGAGAAACGGGAGAAAGGAGAAGAAATGAGGGGAAAAGGGAAAGGGGAAAGGGAAACCGAGCGTGATATAATTTTCAAATCTTTCTCTTTTAATCCCCTTAATCCCCTTAATCCCTTCTAACCCGTTTCACCCATTATGCTGAAGCAATCAAAAAGTCCCGACGGATACAAGCACCTGCTCGTCTACAAGAAGGCAGATGAGTTGTTGGCGGAGACACTCAACTTCACCGCCACATTTCCACACGAAAAAACCGTCAATGACTTGGAAGACCAGATGAACCGCTCGGCGCGGTCGGTCAAGGCGAATATCGTAGAGGGATGGAAACGGAACGCAACACACGAGTACTACACATTTCTCGGATATTCGGTTGCTTCTAACGCCGAACTTCTGGAAGATTATCTAAACATCTGCAACGGACATTATGAAGCCAGAGGGATTAAAGGGTTTGGAGAAAGGGGAGAAAAGGGAAATCAAATCAAGGATTCCCCTTTACCCCCTTCAACCCCTTTACCCCATTTTGATATTCACAAACTTCGGTTTTATCCCCTTGACCCCCTTTTACCCATTGCCGTGAAGTTATTTCTGAAGACCAAAGAACTGAACTATCTTCTGGAGACCTTACAAAAATCTTTGGTGAACCGAATGCAGGAGAAGAAAACTCTCGGAGAAGCCGACCGGTTTCGTTTGGTTGAAAGAGAGCGGAAGGAAAAGGAGGACGAATCCGACCGTGATTTTCTGGAATATCTGGAAAAAGGGGGGTTGGTATTTACCGGGCGTGGTATTATGTCTAGACAAGAAGCCAGAGACCAACATCTTGAGCCGATCAAGGGAAGATTATGAGAGACAACAAATAAAATGCTAGAATAATGGTATGAAAACAATCAAAGTAGCCATCAACGGGTTGGGGAGAATCGGGCGGGCGTTTTTTCGCGCGGCAGCGAAGCATCCGGAGATAACGATAGTGGCGGTGAATGATATTGCCGAAAGAGAAAATACAGAATACCTCTTGAAGTATGACTCGGTCTATGGGCGGGGCGACTGTTCGTTGAAGGGCTTAAAATACTTAAGCGAAAAAGACCCGAGCAAACTGCCATGGAGGGAACTCAGCGTGGATGTTGTGGTGGAGTCCACCGGGTTTTTCGCGAGCGCGGAGTTGGCGGCCGCGCACCTGTCGGCAGGTGCGCGGCGGGTCGTCATTACGGCACCGATGAAAGAAATGGGAGAAATGGGTGGAAAGGGAGAAAGGGGAGAAGAAGGGAAAGCGGAGACAGTACTCATGGGGCTGAACGAAGAAAAGCTCAAGACCTGCAAAATAAGTTCCAACGCCTCTTGCACGACAAACGCCGCGTCGCCGATTATCGCGATTCTGGACGAGACAATCGGGATTGAAAAAGCTCTGCTGAACACCGTGCACGCCTACACCGCGACACAGGCATTGGTAGATAGTCCTGCTGACAAAAAAGGAATGCGCGACGGAAGGGCTGCCGCACAAAATATCGTCCCGTCTTCAACGGGGGCGGCGATTGCGGTGACGAAAGCGTACCCGAAGCTCGAAGGGAAGTTTGACGGCATCTCGCTCCGCGTCCCCGTCATCTGCGGTTCAATCGCCGACATTACCTTCATCGCGAAGCGCGATACGAATGCGAAAGAAGTGAATGAGATTTTGCGCGGCGCCGCCGCGGCGCCGCGCTGGAAAGGAATCTTCTCGGCGAGCGATGACGAACTTGTCTCTTCAGACATCATTGGCCGCCCCGAAGGCGCGATTGCCGAACTCTCAATGACGCGAGTTGTCGGAGGCAACCTCGTCAAAGTCCTCGCGTGGTACGACAACGAAGCCGGATACGCCAACACACTCGTCAAACATGTTGGGGAAGTGGGGAAATATTTATGAAAATCTTCTTTGCCGGAGACCACGCGGGGTTTGAGATGAAAAAAGAGCTCGTGGAGTTCGTGCGCTCGCTCGGGCATACAGTTGAAGACCTCGGGCCGTTTTCGTATGTGGATGGAGATGATTATCCGGATTTCGTTATTCCGCTTGCACATCTCGTTGCAGAAAAGGGAGGAATGGCTGAAAGGGGAGAAAAAGGCGAAGAAATAAGGGGTATTGTCGTGGCGGGGAGCGGGCAGGGAGAGATTATCGCGATGAATCGCGTCAGGGGGGCGCGCGCCGCGCTCTTCTGTCCGTGCAATCTGGAACTTATCAAGGCCTCGCGCGACCACAACGACAGCAACATCTTCGCCATCGGCGCGCGCTTCTGTTCGTTGGACGATGCGAAAAAAGGAATCACCGTCTGGCTCGAGACGCCATTCTCCGGCGAAGAAAGACATATTAGGCGACTCAAAAAAATCGATGAACTTACGCAATAATTTAGAATACGGAACGATTTGTAGGAGTTAAACTCCTACAGTCGCTGTGGGAGTTTAACTCCTAATCAATAATCATGGTAGAAATAATTCCGGCAATTATTCCGAAAAGCGCAGAAGACCTCAAAGACAAACTTGAGACGATTAAATGCCGTGCAGATACGGTTCATGTTGATTTTTGTGATGATATATTCGCTCCGCGCACCGAGATGTTTCTGGAAGCCCACCTCATGGTCGCCGACCCGATTGCTCTGATTCCCGATTTGGTGAAAGCGGGATTTTCTCGCATATTGATACAAGCTGAATCGGTATCGCCGGAAGTTTTTGCTGAGTTGATTCACGAGTGGCGCGGAAGCGTTGAAATTGCGCCGTCGCTTGAAATAGACACTTCGCTTGATGCACTTTCTTCGTTCGCGCACGAACTTAAAACAGTTCAACTGATGGGCATTGCGCATATCGGAAAACAGGGCGAGCCGTTTGACGAACGGGTCGTTGCACGCGTTGGTGCGTTGCATACGAAATATCCGCATCTTACAATAGCCGTTGACGGTGGAGTAAATAAAAAGAATGCCAAAATGCTTACGGATGCGGGCGCGGCACGGCTCGTCGTCGGGTCGGCGTTAAAAGAATTTTATGGATGATAAAAAGATAACATTTTTGGAAAAACAAGCGAATGCGATTCGCATCACCCTGATTGAGGCGCTTGTTGAGGCGGGAAGCGGACACACCGCGGGGCCGCTCAGTATGGCGGATATTTTTACCTATCTCTACTTTCACGAACTTCGGCATGACCCGAAGAATCCCGAATGGCCCGAGCGCGACCGGCTGGTCCTCTCCAATGGGCATATCTGCCCGGTACTCTATGCGACTATGTGTCATGCCGGCTATGCGTCGGTAGATGAATATAAAAAGACGCTTCGCAAGTTCGGCACCAAGTTCCAAGGCCACCCGCACCGCGAATATTTTCCGGCACTTGAAACAAGTTCTGGCCCGCTCGGCTCCGGCCTCTCGCAAGCGACCGGCATGGCTCTCGCGGAACGCATTGACGCGGGACGTTCCTACAAAAAATGGATTTACGCGCTCTTAAGCGATGGCGAAATGGATTGCGGCAACACATGGGAAGGCGGCATGCTGGCCGGAAAAGAAAAGCTCGGGAATCTCATCGCCATCATTGACCGCAACAACATTCAGATAGACGGCTTCACCGAGGACATCATGCCGCTAGAACCCCTCTCCGACAAATGGCGGGCGTGGAACTGGCATGTGATTGAGGTAAACGGCCACGACTTCGCCGATATTCATCGCGCGGTCGGCGAAGCGAAGGCCGAGTTCGATAAGCCGAGCGTGATTATCGCCAACACCATCCCCGGCAAAGGCGTCCCCGACTTTGAACGCAAGTTTGAGTGGCACGGCAAGCCCCCGAACAAGGAGGAAGGCGCGATGGCTCTCAAGGTCTTACACGAACTTGGACAAAAACTACAATGATAAATCACGCGGTAAAACTCAATCCCAAGATTTGGGACAAAGATGTTGAGCAAGTGCCGATTCGCAAAGGATTTGGTGAGGGTCTTTTGGCTGCGGGAGAAGCGGATGGGCGGGTCGTGGGTCTATGCGCCGACCTGACCGAGTCGACGCAGATGCATTTGTTTGCGAAAAAGTTCCCGAATCGATTTATTGAGATGGGCGTGGCCGAGCAAAACTTGGTAACGGTCGCGTCCGGCATGGCCGCGATGGGGAAGATTCCGTTCTGCTCGTCCTATGCAATGTTTAGTCCGGGGCGCAACTGGGAGCAGATTCGCACCACCATTTGCTACAACGACCGGCCAGTGAAGATTGCCGGCTCGCACGCCGGAGTGTCAGTTGGTCCCGACGGCGGCACGCATCAGGCGATTGAAGATATAGCGCTTATGCGCGTGCTTCCGAATATGTGTGTACTTTCGCCCTGCGACTCCATTGAAGCGAAGAAGGCAACACTCGCGGCGGCAAAAACGAAGACGCCGACCTACATCCGCCTCGCGCGCGAGAAGACACCAGTCATCACGACGGCCGATACGCCGTTTGAGATAGGGAAGGCGGAAGTGTTTTACAAGTCAAAATCCTCCCCCAGCCCCCTCCTTTATAAAGGAGGGGGAAAGGGGGTGGATTTTCTTGTAGAAAAACGAGTCGGCATTATTGCAACCGGCGCCCTTGTGCATAAAGCAATCCTCGCCGCGCACGAATTGGAAAAAGAAGGAATTGCAACGACGGTTCTTAATCTCTCAACTATTAAACCGCTGGATGAACGGTCAATCATAGAACTCGCCAAAGAATGCGGCTGCATCGTGACGGTTGAAGAGCATCAAATCGCCGGCGGCATGGGTTCCGCGATTGCCGAAGTTCTCGCACGAACGGTGCCGGTTCCGGTGGAATTTGTCGGCGTGCGAGACCGATTCGGCCAATCGGGCAGACCCGATGAGATTGTAGAGCACTACGGAATGGGCGTCTCTGCTATAAAAATCGCGGCGCGTAATCTGCTGGGGCGTCTTTAAGAGACCTCTCTAACTCTTGTCGCGTGAGCAGTCCTTTTTGCGCGCCTACCTGTTGAACCACGAACGCCGAGTTGAGGGGTGCCCACCGCAATGCTTCTTTCACTGATTTTCCTAAGATAATCGCCGCCGTAAACGATGAGGCGAAGGCGTCGCCCGCGCCCGTGCGAGAGAGCGGCGGCGCAGGGTCGGGGTAGATAGGCATAAACCAATACTCGTTCATATGCCCATCGTAGGCGTACGCGCCGTTCGGACCGTCGGTGATACAGACGATTTTTGGACCGAGAGCGTGAATTTCAGAGAGGATGCTTCGCGAAGCAGATTTTGAAAAGTCCTCGGGTCGCCCCGTCTTCGCGGGGCTCAACCAGACATTTCCAAAATCTGCTTCGCTATGTGCTCCGCGCAGAATTCGCTGCGCCTCTTCTTTGTTGCAAAAGAAGATGGCGGCGCGTTCGTAGAGTTTCTTCAGTTTTTCTGTGCCGAGTTGAATCTGAAAGGTGCCCGGTTGAAAGGCGAGTTGCACTTCGGGATGATTTTCAAGATACGCGATGATTTCATAATGATAGGCCTCCGAATTGCCCCCGAGTGAGGAGAGATAGAGCCACTTCGGCGCGGGTTCAAGAGCCGGAAGTTTGTAGTCGTATGCTTCGTGCTTAACCAAAATCGTGCGTTCGGCTTCATACCAGAGCACGAAATGGTAGTTGGTCTTGGCATCGTTATGAGTCGTCACAAAACTCGTATTCACTTTTTCTTTGCCGAGCGCGGCGAGGCACTCGCGGCCGTTCTCGTCATCACCTATATCAGAGACAAGCCCCGCCGCGAGGTTCAACCTCGCGGCGGCAACCGCGGCGTTCGGAGCGTTACCCACCGCCCGCACCACTGTAACGGATTCGTAGGGAATCTTGTCGGCGAAGCGCACGCAAAGTTCGCACTTCGTCTTGTCCACACTGCAATTCACGTGCGCGTCTGTGAGCCGGATGAACGCGTCGGTCGTGATATCACCTACGGCGAGGAAATCGAGTTGGTTCATAGAAAGATTATAGCATTTTCTTTTACAAGAGGTTGTGCTAGGCTAGAGCAAACAAAGAAAGGAGGCAAGCTATGATTGCTGCTTCAAGTCATCCACTCGTCTTTTGGCTGATGGTATCTGGAGTTGTTGTTTTTGGAATCGGTGGTTTCTACCTAATCTATCGCTTTGGTCGGGCACTTTTTGCCAAGAGCGAAAAGAAACGCCTTATCAGCGAAGACGGGAACTGAAGTTGGGCGCCCGCGCAAGATACCGCGAGTGCCCTATTTTTTTATATCGTGCTAACATACACCTATGTCAAAACTGATTTATATCACTCGAAAGATTCCCGCTGTCGGTCTCGCGCTGCTCCGAGAGAAAGGATTTGAGATTGATATCAGCCCGAAAGATCGCCCTCTTTCCAAAAGCGAGTTGCTGAAGGCACTCAAGAAAAAACCGTATGACGGGGTGCTGTCTTTACTCACCGATACGATTGACGCTGGTGTGTTTGACGCAGCGCCAAGCGCGAAGATTTTTGCAAACTATGCAGTCGGGTTCAATAATATTGATGTCGCCGAAGCCAAGAAGCGCGGCGTTACCATCACCAACACGCCCGGCGCGCTGACCGAAGCGGTCGCCGAACACACGATTGCTCTCCTGCTCTCACTTGTGCGCCGCATTCCCGAAAGCGAGCAGTATCTGCGGAGGGGCAAGTTCAAGGGCTGGGGTCCGGAACTCTTTCTCGGCGAAGAACTGAAGGGGAAGACACTCGGGATTTTGGGCGCGGGGTGCATCGGCGGGCGCGTTGCCGAGATAGCGGGGAAGGGTTTGGGGATGTCCGTCATCTATTACGACATCAAGAAGAGCGAGGAGTTTGAGAAAGCAACGGGCGCGGCGTTTCGGGCTACGCCTGAAGAAGTACTCAAAGAAGCGGATGTGATCTCTCTTCATGTCCCGCTCCTCCCATCCACGACTCACCTCATAAATGCCGAACGCCTGCGGCGTATGAAAAAGACCGCGTACCTCATCAACACCTCGCGCGGTCAAGTGATTGATGAAAACGCGCTTGTAGAAGCACTACAGAAAAATGTTATTCGCGGCGCCGCGCTGGATGTCTTTGAGAATGAACCAAATCTCGCGAGAGGTCTTGCGAAACTCCCGAGTGTTGTCATCACCCCCCACACTGCCTCGGCGACGCGCGCCGCCCGCGACGGAATGGCGCGACTCGCCGCAGAGAATCTCATTGCTTTTTTTGAGGGCAGAACTCCACCAAACGCCGTCAGTTGATTTTTCACGGCTGAACGGGTATAGTACCGTCCTATGGTTATTGCGCTCGCCTACGAAAAGAGAAGTGAAAAAGATAAGCCCAACCTACTCCGAAAAGTAGGCAAGATTCCCGCCGTCTTTTATGGCGCAAAGCAAAAGGCCGTCTCAATCGCGCTCAACGCGAAAGAGTTTGAGAAGGTCTTCAAGAAAGCCGGCGAGAATACGGTCGTCGTTCTGCAACACGAGGGTGGTGAAGTGGAGACACTCGTTCAGCAAGTTGACCGTCACGCCGTCTCGGGGGCGGTTCTCCATACTGATTTTTACGCGTTTGAGAAGGGGCAGAAGTTGAAGGTCAAGGTGCCGATTGAGTTCACCGGTATCGCGCCGGCGGTGAAGGAGATTGGCGGTGTGCTCGTGAAGGTGCTGCGTGAACTTGAGATTGAGGCGATGCCGAAAGACCTGCCGCAGAAAATTGCGGTTGATGTCTCGCCGCTCGTCTCATTTGAGAGCGTCATTACGGCGGAACAGATTGCGCTCCCCACTGGTGTTCTTTTGATGACTCACCCCGACGAGGTTGTCATCTCGGTCTACGAACCCAAAGAAGAAGTAGTTGAGGTCGCTCCGGTTGACCTTTCGGCAATTGAAGTAGCGAAGAAAGGCAAAGAGGTCAAAGAAGGCGAAGAGGGTGCGGTCCCTGCCGCCGCAGGTGCGCCCGAAAAGGACGCAAAAAAAGCAGAGGGAAAGAAAGAGCCGAAAAAAGAGGAGAAAAAATAGCCCCGTGTTAGAATAGAGTCCTATGCGCGCGCGCACAATCTTCATTGCCGCACTCTTTTTTGTCTTGCCGTCTGCCGCTCTCGCGGGCGAAGTAGAAGACCGTCGCGCCGCGCTTGAGAGTCAGCTTGGCGTCTTGGAGGCGCAGATTCAAGAACAGCAGAAGGTTCTTGAGACGCGACAACGGGAGTCGGTAACGCTTGAACGGGATGTGGACATTTTGAACGCGAAGATTGAGAAGGCGAAACTCTCTATCAAAGCGCGTAATCTCGCCATTGCCGGACTCTCGCGCGATATTGGAGAGAAAGAAGTGACGATCGGGAAGTTAAGCGACAAGATTTCGCGTGAGCAGGAGTCGCTCGGCGAACTCCTGCGCAAAACGGCGCGCACCGACGCCTTTTCATTACCCGAGATTATCTTGGGCGGACAGAATCTCTCGGCATTTTTCGAGAGCGTGGATGAATACCGCGCGGTGAAGGCGGCGCTGCACGATTCCTATACGGCTCTTGAGAGCAACAAGACCGACACCGAAGCGGCGCGCGCCGCGCTCGCCGACAAACGGGACGAAGAGACGGCGCTCCGCCGCGTGCAAGAGTTGGAGAAGAAGAAGACCGAAGGCGAGGAGGCGGAGAAGCAGCGCATCTTGAAGATTTCGCGCGGCATTGAGGCGGAGTATCAAAAGATTATCAAAGCGCAGCAACTCTCTGCGGCGCAGATTCGGGCGGAACTCTTCGTTGTGCGTGGCTCGGCGGCGATTCCATTTGAAAGGGCGCTTGAAATTGCGACTACGGCAAGCAAAAAGACGGGCGTGCGCGCCGCCCTTATTTTGGGCGTCATTGCCGAAGAGTCCAATCTCGGCGAGAATGTCGGCACGGGGAATTGGCGGGTAGATATGAAGGCGCCGCGCGACACGGAGCCGTTTCTAGACATTACGCGGCGGCTGGGGTTGAACCCCGACCAGATGCCCGTCTCAAAGAGAGCGTGGTACGGATGGGGCGGAGCAATGGGTCCCGCGCAATTTATCCCCTCTACTTGGGTTTTGTATGAAGAGCGCATCGCGAAGGCGGCGGGACACAATCCGCCGAACCCGTGGGACCCCACTGACGCCTTTATGGCGTCGGCGATTCTCCTTATGGACAACGGCGCGGACGCTGGCGGCGCGAAAGCCGAACGGCTCGCCGCGCTCCGCTATCTCGCCGGCTGGACGAATGCGAAGAAGCGCGCCTATGCCTTTTATGGGGATGATGTGATGGATCTCGCCGATAAATACCAGAAGCAGATAGACATCCTTCAACAAAACTAACAGACGGCTCACTTTAGAGGTTTGGTGATGGACTCTTGACAGACAGAGTGTAGTATGCAATCATATACATTAGAAATCCCTAATCCGGTGATTAGGTCGTTCTGAGGCGCTTTTAGCGTTGAGGAATAAGGGTGTGTCGCAATGCACTTTCTCATTGCGTAGTTCGCCACAACTGGAGTATGAAAATGAACACGAACACAGGACAGACAGTAATATTCCCTCAATTCTCGGGTATTCGGTGTCTGATGATGCCTTACATCCAAGGCGATTCGGCGTCGATTCCCGACACCTGCGCGTCTTACCGGGACATCGTCGATTCGGTGTTTCTTAAAAAAGGCGACATCGGTTTCCTGACGATCGACGAATCCCTCGCGATCGGAGGAACTCCTCATCGCGGGCAGCGGGCAAAATACGGCCGCGCCTTGCATACAGAAGTGGGAAGGGCTCCCGGTCAAGTCTACTGTTGGGGAGACGGAGGCGGAGGATGGGGCATACCAAGCACACATCCAGAACCGAGTCCCAGACCGAGTCCAAAACCCCAACCCAAACCCCAACCCAAACCCCAACCCAAACCAACACACCGCGTCACTCTCGACCGTAATGTTAGGATTCTGCTCGCCAACAATCTCGACGACAGTTGCGCTGTGTGGAACGCTGAACACGAGGACACCTCGCTCGACGGCGACATTGGTCACGCTGCGGCTGATTATCCATACGGCAACGCGATATTCCTCAAGGCCGGCGAAGTCCATAATATCGGCATCCTGACTCCTCACGAGAGCTTGTCGGTCCCACGGGACTTCAACCGGCAGTTCTTGCGAATCATCTCTTCCGGAGTCCACGGGCGCGAAGAATACTTCACGCGCAATCCTCTGGTTCCTTTAAACTGACCCGTCATACGACCGCGAGAGTGCCTACATTGAGTAGTGCGCTCCGCGGTTTTTTCTTTTTATACAACAGGCAGTTTGTCAATTTTTAGATTTTTTGCGATAATGTGAGTATGGAAGTGATTTCATCAAAAATAAAGAAGGAGTTGGCTTGGGTCGCAAAAGATCTCGGTATTTCAGAAGAGGCGGCTTTGCAGGAAGTAGTATCATCATATCGTCTGCGTAGTGCTTCGTTGGACTTACGATCGGAACTTCAAGCGTGGGATGCGGCAAGTTCAGAAGATTTTACGACATTTTCAAAAAAGATATGACCCTACGAAAGGGAGATATTTGTTCAGTGAATCTTGGTGGGGGCGGAGGAATCACTTCAACGGCGGACGACCTTGAAAACGTGGAAGTGGTCGTGGACGGCGTTGCGTACACCCCGACAGTCGTGGGCAATCGCTACACAGGGAACTTCGGAAACGATCTCGCCATCGGGACGGGATTCTCCAAGGATGTGTACATCCAAGGGGACCTGAAAGAATCCGCGGCGGGGAAGAAAGTCCAAATGGATATTACGGAAAGTACAGACGTGGTCTTCACCGGAGAGGTCTCCGGTGAACGATTGAAAATATCCGCCGGCCAGGGTGCGATATCTCCGAATATAGCTTCGCGCTTCACCGGAGGAACGCCGTGGTTTCGGGGTTCTACGCTCATTGTTGAGCCGCTCGAACCTTCTACTGCACCAACACCATCTAGTGGTGGCGGAGGCGGAGGTGGCGGGCCAGTCGTTGTCCCGACAACTCCTCCCGCACCGACTCCTCCGCCAGTGGTGGTAGAGGAACTGCCGGTGCCCGAGGTAAAGGAAATCGGGTACTGGTCTGGAGACGCTCTGTGGTGTCTGGTGGTTTTCAAATCACCGGCGCCGGAGGGAGTCAATCGGGTGGAGTGGAGCATTCCGGGCGAGCACGTCTTCGTTGACGATAGCGGAAGCGGGTTACTCTGGAATTCCGAACGCACAGGTCTTGGGTTCCGGATTTTCTCGCTCCCACCGGAGCTTCAGGGGAAGCAACTCGGCACGCTCCGCGAGCTTCTCCGCAATGTGGAGACGAAGATTCAGTTCTTTCGTCTCCACCCATAGGGTTGCAGATTGGTTTTTCACGGACTCGCGCGCTTCACCGCTCGCGAGTCCTTTTTGTTGTCAATTTTTGAATTTTCTGCTATTCTCCTCTTATTCGTATCCATTCGTATATTGGTATAACCATTCGTTATGAAAAAGGAGATACATCCGGCGTATTTTCCCACAGCCAAAGCGACCTGCGCCTGCGGTGCGACTTTTGTCGTTGGGTCAACAAAGAAAGAACTCTCGGTTGAGATTTGCAGCCAGTGTCACCCGTTCTATACCGGCACCGACAAGATTGTAGACACGGCGGGCCGCGTAGAGCGGTTCAAGGCAAAGACCGCCAAAGCAGCCGCCAAGAAGACCACGAAGAAGGCATAACTGTCAGGCTCTAGGAACTTAGGCTCTAGGTTTTTTGCTAGCGCCTAGTGCCTAACGCCTAGGACCTTTCTGTTTCTATGGATTTAGACAAATACAAACAAAACCATAAGACCGCCTACCTTGCCGAAAGCTTGGAGCGGCTCCTCAAGGAAGAAGAAGAACTGCGCGCCGTCTCGGCGCGCGACCCGTCTCTCATAGAGATGGCGAAGGAGGAACTCGCCACACTCGCCGAGCAGAAGGCAGTGCTCCAAACGCAGATGGAGTCGCTCGTCGCCGAAGAAAGAGAAGAGGCGGCATTCCCGAACGAACTCGTGCTTGAGGTGCGGGCAGGCGTCGGCGGCGAAGAGGCGGCGCTCTTCGCCAAGAAACTTGCCCTGATGTATCGGCGGTTTACCGAGAGGCAAGGGTGGTCGTTTCTCGTTCTTGATGAAGCGGCAACAAGTTTGGGTGGCTACAAAGAAGCGTCATTTGAGATTAGTGGAAAAGGTTGCTATAAAACTCTGCGTTTTGAGACGGGCGTGCATCGCATTCAGCGCGTCCCCGAGACCGAGAAGAGCGGCCGCGTGCATACCTCCACCGCCTCGGTCGCGATTCTTCCCCTCCGAAAAAAGACAACGATGGAGATACCCCCCACCGAGTTTGAGGTTGAGTTCTCGCGCTCGGGCGGCGCCGGCGGCCAAAATGTCAACAAAGTTGAGACGGCGGTGCGCCTTACCCACAAGCCGACGGGGCTCGTCGTGCGCTGTACCTCGGAGCGCAGCCAAGCGCGCAACCGCGAGAAGGCGATGGGCATTCTCCTCGCCAAATTGGAACAGATGAAAGAAGAGAAGGAGGCGAAAAAGTTTGCCGGCGAGCGGCGCGAGCAGATAGGGACGGCAGACCGCAGCGAGAAGATTCGCACCTACAATCTCTTGCAAGACCGGGTCACCGACCACCGCCTCAAGGAGTCGTGGCACAACTTACCCGCCATCTTTGACGGTGAGATAGAGGCGATGCTCGAAGCGTTGGACATTCAGAAATAAATCTGTTAAACTCTCCCGTTATGAATTCTGCGGATGAAAAAGTAGCCGACGGGGCGTTGGACGCGCTCTTTTCTGTGGGAGCGCACTTCGGCTATCGGCGAAGCAAACGGCACCCAACCGCCGCTTCACGAATCTTCGCCACCAAGGGGGGCGTGGACATCTTTGACTTGCCGCAGACGCGGGACGCGCTCGCGAAGGCAGAAGAGTTTGTGAAAGGTCTCGCGCAGGCGGGCAAGGTGCTCCTCTTCGTCGGCGGCAAACGCGAAGCAAGCGAGGCGGCGCAGGCGGGGGCAGAGAGGGTTGGAATGCCGTTCGTTTCGGGTCGCTGGATCGGCGGTACCCTCACCAACTTCGGTCAGATTCGCAATCGCATAGATAAGATGCTTGAACTGGTGGCGCAACGGGAGAAGGGTGAACTGGGGAAATACACCAAGAAAGAACGGCTGATGATTGACCGCGAGGTGGCGCGGCTAGAGACGCTCTTTCACGGGCTCGTGTCGCTCGCAGGTCTTCCTGCCGCGCTCTTTGTCGTTGATTCAAAAAGAGAACACACCGCCGTCGCTGAAGCGAAACGAAAGAATCTGCCGATTATCGCGCTCGCGAGTTCTGACTGCGACCTCTCGCTTATTGATTATCCGATTCCCGGGAACGACGCCTCCCGCGAGAGCATAAAGTTTTTTGTGGAGAAGATTGCGACAGCGTATGCGGAGGGGAGAGCAGGGAAGAACGAAGCCAAATAATCTTTTTTGTGTATGATAACTGCCGAACAAATCAAACAACTTCGCGATGAGACCGGCGTCGGGGTGTCGCTCTGCCGCACGGCGCTTGAAGAGGCGGGTGGCGATAGGGAGAAGGCGAAGGCGATTCTCGCTCGCCGCGGCGCGGACGCCGCGGCGAAGAAAGCCGACCGCGCGCTCGGCGCCGGCACGGTGGCGGCGTATCTTCATCAGGGAGGAAAGGTGGGCGTGCTTGTTGAACTCGCCTCCGAGACGGACTTCGTTTCGGGGAATGAGGAGTTCAAGTCGCTTGCGCATAATATCGCGATGCAGGTTGCGGCGATAAATCCCGCCGATGTCTCTCTCTTGCTCGCGAGTCAGTTCATCAAGAATCCCGACCAGACCATTCAGACACTCATTGAGGGCGCTATTCAGAAGTTTGGCGAGAAGATTAAGATTGTTCGCTTCGTGCGTTTTTAATTCTCTATGTGGTTTTTTACCATTCTACTTGGTCTCTCGCTTCTTGGGCTTCTTTTTCTTTTCTGTCTCAAGGTTTTTGAGCAGAAGGGAAAGAAGGTGCCTCTGCTCCCATGGCTGCGCGAGCGCGGCGATGCGCGGGTGACCAGACACACCGAGACCGCGATGCGTCTGGTTACAAATGAGGCGAGAGTTGCTGTCGGGACATTGCTCGCACAGGCGAAAGTAAAGTTGGTCGCTGCCGAAGTTGCCGCGCTCTCGCTCGCGCACAATGCGGCGGCGCGTATTCACGAACGGCTTCTGCATCGCAAACGGCATCTCTCAAACGAAAACGCTATCGTCTCCGCTCATCTCAAAGATGTGTTAGAATATAAAAAGGAGGCGAATCCAAAAGAGTAACGCCGCCTTAGCTCAGCTAGTAGAGCGCCACTTTTGTAAAGTGGATGTCCCCAGTGCGAATCTGGGAGGCGGCTCCAAGGTTATCTAATCTCTGCCCCGGATTGTCGCTTCGTCTCTTCCTCAATCTTTTGCTGAAGTGGTTCTATCTCGGCGGTCGTGAGCGTGCGCTCAATGGAGCGATAGATGATGCGGTAGGTATAACTCACCTTACCCTTGCCGAACTTTGCCTCATTTGTGTAGGTATCAAGGAGCGTTACCTCTTCTACCACATCGCCCCCGATGTCTCGTATCACATCAAAATAATTATTGGGTACAAAAGTATCAGGAACAACGAACGAGATGTCGCGGGTGACGGGCGGGTACTTAGAGACCTCGCGGTAGGTCTGACCGAGTTTCAGTTGGCGTTTGACGCGTTCGTCGGTTGACCACAAGAGACGGATGTCGGGCAACTTCATACTGACAATCGCCAGCCGCTCTAGACCGAAGCCGAACGCCCAGCCGTTGTAGCCGGCTACCCCGAAATTGGCGAGCACACTCTGTCGCGGCAGGCCGCACCCAAGCATCTCTATCCACTGACCCTCCTTCTCAATCTCCATCTCCAAGCTCGGGTCGGTGTAGGGAAAGACATCAGAGTTGAATCGATTTTTAATATCTCTCCCGAAGATACTCTGGGCGATATCGGTGAGCGCGTCTTTTAGATTGTCTAGGGTGATTATTTCGCGCTCATTGGGCGTCAAGTAGAGCCCGCCAAATTGGTGAAAGACATTCATATGCTTGCGGTCAATCTCATCTTTGCGATAGACCTTGCCGTAGCAGACCACTCCCATCGGTTCGCGCTTCTTCAACCGCTCCTTAATCTCGGGAAGATTGAAATAGTAGTACCACATCACCGTATCGTGAGTACGCAGAATATTCTTCCCGTCAACATAGTAGGTATCGGAAGGGCTACGAGCCGGATGGCCCGGCGGCATATTGAAGAGGTCAAAGGTAACCGAAACCGGCACAATTTCGGGAATGCGGATGATGTCAAAGCCCCGCACGCTCTTCGCGGAGAGTGCTTTTCCCACAATAACTGCGAGCGGATGGCCGACCTGACGCGAAAGGTCGGGCATCGCTAAAAATCGCTCAATGCGCCGCGCTTCGGCGTCCTTTCGCGAAGCCAAATGAGCCCGCAGCCGTTCTTCGTCGGGTGACGGTACAACAATCTCCATCGCTAGAATATAGCAAACTTTTCCCCAAAAAACCACTTTCTTTTTGGGCGGGTTTTTGGTATAATGAACGGATAAAAATGGCTAAAGAGAAAGCGAGAAAGGCGAAGAAATGGAATGGTTCAGGGCATCATTATGATGCCTCGTCTATTACCGTTCTTGAAGGGCTGGAGCCGGTGCGCAAGCGCCCCGGTATGTATATCGGCACGACCGGCCCCGACGGTCTGCACCATCTTATCACCGAAATCTTTGACAACTCACGCGACGAGGCAATGGGCGGATTTTCGAACGACATTGAAGTTGCACTTCTGCCGAATAACCGCGTGCGCGTCGTGGACAACGGTCGCGGCATTCCCGTTGACACGCATAAACAGACGAAGGTCTCGGCGCTCGAGACGATTATGACGACGCTGCACGCGGGCGGCAAGTTCGGCGGCGAGGGCTACCAGGTTTCGGGCGGACTTCACGGCGTTGGCGCTTCGGTCGTGAACGCGCTCTCTATCTCTATGGAGGTGGTGGTGCATCGCGATGGCGGGATTTTTTATCAGGAGTACAAACAGGGAAAAGCGAAGGCGCGGGTAAAGAAGATAGGGACGAGCAACCTGCACGGCACGATCGTCTCATTTGAGCCGGATGCAGAGATATTCAAAGAAGGGATCGCCTTTGATTTTGAACGCGTCGTAAAGCATATGCGCGAGCAGGCATACTTGGTGCGCAAACTTCGCATCTCGGTCATTGACGCGCGAGAAGTAGAGAAGATAGACATCGCGGATGTCTTTTACCTGCGCGAGCTCGGTCTGGAGGTTCCTTCGCAGTCGTTTTATTTTGAGGGCGGTCTCGTCTCGCTCGTGGCGCATTCAAACGAGCACTACAAGCCGGTGCACAAACATATTTTTTATGTAGAAAAGAAGATGGACGAAGCACAAGGCGTTGAAGTAGCGCTCCAATATGTGGACGACATCTCGTCGCGGATTCTGCCCTTCGCCAACAACATCTTCAACTCCGAGGGCGGAACACACCTCACCGGTTTCAAGACCGCGCTCACGCGCACGCTCAATTCATACGCGCGCAAGAACAATATCGTCCGCGAGAACGAAGAGAACTTCACCGGCGAGGATGTGCTGGAGGGGCTCACCGCCGTGATTTCGGTAAAGTTGCGCGAGATTCAGTTTGAGGGACAGACCAAAGCGAAACTGGGGAGCGTTGAGGCGCAGGCGCTCGTCGCGACGGCTTTCGGCGAGGCGTTTGCTATATTTCTTGAGGAGAATCCCGAGGATGCGCGCGATATGGTAGGCAAGGTGCTCTTGGCACTCAAGGCGCGCAAGGCCGCCAAGGCGGCGAAGGACTCGGTGCTCCGCAAGGGCGCGCTAGAGGGGATGACGCTGCCAGGCAAGCTCGCCGACTGCGAGACGAAGAGCGCCGAAGAGGCGGAGATATTTATTGTGGAGGGGGATTCGGCAGGCGGTTCAAGCAAGCAGGGTCGCGACCGTCGCACGCAGGCGGTGCTTCCGCTCAAAGGCAAGATTCTCAATGTGGAGCGCGCGCGGTTGGACAAAATCTTGGGATTCGCCGAAATCAAAGCGCTCGTGATTGCGCTCGGCACCGGCATCGCCGAGAGTTTTGATGTGAGCAAGTTGCGCTATCATAAAGTAATTATTGCGACAGACGCGGATGTGGACGGCGCGCACATTCGCACGCTCTTGCTCACACTCTTCTTTCGTTACTTCCGCGCACTCATAGATGGCGGGTTCATCTATATCGCCCAGCCACCACTCTATAAAATAAAGAAAGGCAAAGAAGTGAACTATGTCTATTCGGACGAGGAGAAGCAGAAGCTGCTCGGTAAGGATACGGGGGATGTTTCCATTCAACGTTACAAAGGTCTCGGCGAGATGAATCCCGAGGAACTCTGGGAGACGACGATGGACCCTGCGAAGCGCATCTTGAAACAGGTCTCGGTGGAGGATGCGCAGGAGGCAGACAAGGTCTTTGATATCTTGATGGGCGAGGATGTCCCCTCGCGCAAGAATTTTATTCAATCAAACGCGACTAAGGCGAATCTTGATATCTAGGTCGCTCGCATACCGAAAAAATCTTGACCGCTTCACCCTCTCTTCGGGGGCTCCGACGCGGATCAAGATTTTTTCGGTATGCTCGCTCCTTTGTCTTTTAGTTATGCCGTTCAGAGAACTTTCCTCGCTCCTAATGTCTTTACCAAATCTTGCAGGGCAAAAGTTTCTTTCTTTCCTTCTCGACTCTCCAGCGTCACGGTATTTTCTTTCTCTTCTCTTTCGCCGACCACTATCCAGTAGGGAACTTTCTCCAGTTTCGCGTTGCGGACTTTCTTGCCGAGCGTCTCATTACTTCCGTCTAGTTCCGAGCGAATTTCTGCCGCAATGAGCGTCTCGTGTATCTTCTTCGCATATGGCAAGAACTTTTCGCCGACCGGAATCACCTTGACCTGCACCGGCGCGATCCAGTAGGGGAATGCGCCCCCATAGTGCTCAATGAGCAGGGCAACTATCCGCTCAATGGAGCCGATTGACGAACGATGCACAGCGAACGCCTGGTGTTCCTTGCCATCCTCGCCCATATAGGTTAGATTGAAACGCCCGGGCATACAGAGGTCGTACTGAACGGTGAAAGCCGTATCTTCTTTTCCATTCACATTCTTCATCTGCACATCAATCTTGGGTCCGTAAAACGCCGCTTCGTTCTTTGCTTCGGTAAAAGGGACGCCGCGATTTTTCATAAGTGCGCGTAAGAGACCTTCTGCTTTTTCCCACCCTGCGCCATCTTTGTGATACTTTTCGGTATTTGCGCGGTCTCCGAGCGAGAGTCGGTAACTGTAGTGTTCTCCCAACTTCAATCCGAGTTTTCCGTTCGCGTACTCTATAAGGTCAAGCGCCTTGCCCATCTCCTCTACTGCCTGTTCCTCGGTGGCGCAGATGATGTGGGCGTCCGAAAGGCAGAACGAACGCGCCCGTTGGAGACCCATCAACTCGCCCGATTGTTCAAACCGATACAACTTTGCAAGCTCGGCAATTCGTAAGGGCAGTTCACGATAACTCCGCGGCTTTGAGAGGTAGAGTTGAAAGTGGTGCGGGCAGGTCATCGGGCGGAGCATAAACTGCTCGTCCTCAATCTCAATCGGAGCGTACATATCTTTCTTGTAGTGCGGGTAGTGCCCCGACTTTTTGTAGAGATCTAATCGCGCGATATCGGGCGTATAGACATGCTGATAACCGCGCTTTATCTCTTCATCAACGATGAATCGTTCAAGGACTCTCCGAATAGCCGCGCCTTTGGGCAACCACATCGGGAGTCCCTTGCCGACTACCTCGTCAATATAAAAAAGCTCCAACTCTCTGCCGAGCTTCTTATGGTCGCGCTCTTTAAGGTCGTCTGACATAGGAGCAATCATACCAACTCCGCCGCTTTTTGCAAAATAAATGTGGCATTTATCTACGGTCGTATGTAAATGCCACTATTTCAACTCCTTGGCTTTTTCGGCGATGAGGGAGGGGGTGCCGTTGCGGGTTGAGAATCTGCCTTTGATGGCGATGCAACCCTCGGCGACGAAGAGTTTCTTGAACTCCTCATACACTTTTGGAAAGACCACGACCTCAATAGAGGCCGTGAGGTCGGCGAGGCGCAGAAACGCCATCACTTCGTTCTTCTTTGTGATGATATTCTTTACCTCCTCAACGATGCCGCCGATGACGACGGTCATACCTTCCTGCATCTCCTCTTTGAGGCGCGCAATGGTGAACTCGCGTTTCTCAAGCACGCTTCGAAACTTGTCCAAGGGATGCCCTGAGATATAGAGCCCGAGCAATTCTTTCTCCCACGCCAGCCGTTCTTCTTTGCTCGCGGGCGCCGTCTTCTCCAGAGTGAGTTTCGGCACGCTCGCGTTATCGGTCATGAGCCCGAAAAGCGAGTCCTGATTTTCGGGACCGCGCGCGTGCTCTTTGTGGTACTCCAACAGCATCTCAATTGACTTAAGCATCTCGCCGCGCTCACCGAGTTCATAAAGTGCCCCGCACTTCACGAGCGCCTCCAGCGATTTCTTGTTCAGGTTTTTGTCTTTGATGCGCTCCAAAAAATTCGCGAGTGAGGTGAAGACGCCTCGCGCTTCGCGCTCGGCGATAATCGCATCCGCCACTCCCTCGCCGAAGTTTTTAATCGTCGTGAGACCAAAACGAATGCGGTCTTGCTCGCCCGCTTTCTTGACGACCGTGAATCCCGAAAAACTTTCATTGATGGAGGGCGGAAGAACGGGAATCCCCATCCGTTTGCACTCGTGCACCGTCTCGCCGATTTGCTCCACATCTCCCGACTCGGCAGTCAGCACCGCCGACATATAGAGCGCGGGAAAGTTCGCCTTCATATACGCCGTCTGGTAGGCGACCTTGCCGTAGCTCGCGGCGTGTGCCTTGTTGAATCCGTATGCCGCGAAGGGTTCTATCAGCGCCCAGAGTTTCTCTGCCTTTTCTTTGGTCAATCCGTTTTTAATAAATCCCGCCGTCAGTTTTTCTTTCTGCGCCGCCATCTCGGCGGGAATCTTCTTGCCCATCGCCTTGCGCAGTTTGTCTGCCTCGGGCCACGAGTAGCCGCCGAGTTTGATGGCGATGAGCATCACATCATCTTGATAGGTCAGCACGCCGTAGGAGTTTTTGAGAATCTCTTCAAGCCGCGGGTCAAGGTACTGCACAAGCGCGGGTTTGTGTTTGCGTTCAATGTACTGCGGAATGCTCTCCATCGGACCGGGGCGGTAGAGCGCGACCATGGCGTTGATGTCATGAATAGAGGTTGGCTTGAGTTCTTTGAGATAGCGCGTCATTCCGGCACCGTTTAACTGGAAGAGTCCGCCCGTGATGCCCTGTGCCAGCATCTCAAACGTTTTTTTATCATTGACCGGCACGGTCTCTATATCAATCTCTTTCCCCTCCAGTTTTCTGACCAGCGTAACGGCGTCGGCGAGAATCGCGAGGTTCTTGATGCCGAGAAAGTCAAACTTCAAGAGACCGACGCCGCCATACTCGTCGGTGATGGCGTACATATCATACTGCGTGATGAGTTTGCCGCCCTTCGGGTCGCGCTGGAGCGGCGTGTAGTCGGTGAGCGGCGTCGGGGCAATGACAACTCCGGCCGCGTGCACACTGATATGCCGCGCGCACCCCTCTATCTTCTGCGCCATCTCAATCACGGCTTTTGAGTCGGCATCGTCTTTCGCGAGCGAGGCGAGTTCGGGCACCAGTTCAAGCGCGCGCGCAATAGACATCGGGAAGCCCTGCGAGCCGAAGGGGATGAGTTTCGCGAGGCGGTCGCCGATGGTGTAGGGGAAGCCGAGCGCGCGCGCCACATCTCGCACGGCTCCGCGCGCCATCATTGTCCCGAAGGTCCCTATCTGCGCGACCTTGTCGTCGCCATATTTCTGTTTCGCGTACTCTATCATCTCGTCGCGGCGGTTGTCGGCGAAGTCCATATCAATATCGGGAGCGGAGGGGCGTTCGGGGTTGAGAAATCGCTCAAACGGGAGTTTGTACTCAATTGGGTCCACATTGGTGATACCAGCGAGATAGGTGACGAGCGAGCCGGCGACCGACCCGCGGATGGTCGTGAGGATTCCGTGTGTATGCGCGTAACGCAGGAGGTCGCCGACCACGAGAAAGTAAGGCGCGTATTTTTTGTCTTTGATAATCTTCAGTTCATATTCAACGCGCTCTCGGATGAGCGGTGTCTCAGCGACTCCGCGTTTCTGCATTCCTACACCAACCATCTCGCGCAGTTCCGCGTCGTGCGTCTTGCCCTCTTTCGTCTGGTAGGCGGGGAAGACCCACTTGCCGAGCGTGAGTTCCAGATTGCAACTTTCCGCGATGCGTCCGTTGTTCGCGAGTGCCTCGGGTAGGTCTGCAAATCGCTTCTCAACTTCAGCAGGCGGGAGAAACGAGAAGTCGCTCTCGTCTTGCGCCGCGCGCTCCGTGGCCTCGCCCTGCGTATTGACCATCAAGAGCGTTTCGCGCGCCTTCTTGTCTTCGGGTGTGAGATAATAGACCTCCTGCGAGGCGACGAGCGGCACTTCCTTCTTCTTCGCGAACGCCGCTAACTCCTGCATCCGCGCCTCGTGTCCGTCAATCTCGGGGTGGCGGCTTATCTCCAAGAAAAAACCGTTTGCTCCAAACTGGGTCTGGTACCAGCGAATGCGCTCCTCAGTTGCCGCATCATCTTTCTGCGCGAGCAGATGTGCAATGTCGGAGTTAAATGCCGGGACAATCGCAATCAGTCCTCCGTGGTGTTCTGAAAGCAACTCGCGGTCAATACGCGGACGATAATAGAAACCCTCCAGATGCGCGCGAGTGGTGAGTTGTATCAAATTTCGGTACCCCTCAATATTTTTTGCGAGCAAGAGTAGGCGATGACGGCGATTATCCACGCCCGCCTGTTTGTCGCCCACTTTGCGGAAGGCAAGGTATGCGTGCATTCCGAGAATTGGTTTTAACCCTTCTTTTTTGCATTCTTTATAGAACTCAATGGCGGCGTAAAGGTTGCCGTTATCGGTGAGCGCGAGCGCGGGCAGCCCGTACTTCTTCGCCGTCGCGACGAGGTCGGGAATCTTGGGTAGCGCGTTCAGCAAACTATAGTGCGAATGTATGTTGAGGGGAATGAATTTTCCCATAGAAAGTAGTATACTACAGAGGTATGAATGATGTTGAGTTTCCCGAAGAGCAGTCGTTTATGAATAGTTCGCGGCAAGCGAAGGGCGGGCAACCCCCGCGTCCGAGCGGGCTCTTCGGTCTCGTCATTCGCACGGGCCTCGCGAAGGACGAGACGGGCGCGCTCGTGATTTTGACGGCAGCGGGGATTCTCGCGTTCGCGCTCACCGGCATCATTCTCTTTCTTGCGCGTTCATAACAAATAGTGTAAAGTACGGCGATGGTAAACCGAATGCGCTCCACGCGGTCTCACCGCAACAATCGGCGCTCCCACTTCGCGCTGACGCTTCCGCGCATCTCGCTCTGCGAACACTGCAAGGGTCCGCGGCTCTCGCACAGCGCCTGTATGCAGTGCGGCAAGTATCGCGGGCATACGGCGTTTGACCTCTCGGCGAAGATAGACAAGAAACTCCGCAGACAGAAAGAGAAAGAGAAGGCGGGGGTCAAGTAGTCAAGTAAGAACAATCGCCATTGATATGGCCAACAGGCACCTTGCAAGGTCGGTCGTCCTCCAGACCCTCTATGAGTGGGATTTTAGAGAGTTGTCTCTCGGGGGAGCGCGCGAGGCACTCGCGCGCGACATTGCCGAGTTTGCTCCCGGACTCACCGATTCCTCTTTTCTCTCCGACTTGCTCAATCATATTCTCGCCAAGAAAGCCGACCTTGACCAGATTATTACCAACGCCGCGCCCGAATGGCCGCTAGACAAAATCTCGTACATAGACCGCAATGTTCTGCGTCTCGGGCTCTATGAACTTCTCTTCGCCGACAAGGGCGAGGTGCCGGCGAAGGTCGCCATCAACGAAGCGATAGAACTCGCCAAGTCGTTCGGCGGCGATAGGAGCGGCAAGTTTGTCAACGGCGTGCTCGGTAGCGTTTATAAAGAACTGGGTGAACCGGGCAAAGACGCTCCTGCGCGCAAGAAGAAAAAAGAGGAGGTGCCGTTTGAGCAGATGCCCATAAAGAAACTGGGCGGCGCCGTGGTCTACGCACGGGATGGCAGAGAAATATATGTCGCGCTCGTGCACGACATCTTCGGTCACTGGACTCTGTCTAAAGGCAAGATAGGCGACAATCCAGAGATTACGAACGAGAGTGTTGAAGAGGGAACTATTCGGGAGATTAAAGAAGAAATCGGCGTTGATATTCTTCTCAAGGAGGATTTGGGAAAGAACGAATATGTGGCGAGCGACCCCGAAAAGGGCAAGATTCGCAAGCAGGTTCACTATTTTCTGGGCGAGTCCAAGTTTGTGCCGCTGACGCTTGAAAAGAAGGGGGGGCTTGATGACGCGCGATGGTTTAAACTCAAAGACATCATTGACCTCAATTTTTATGAAGATATCTTGCCGATTATTACCAAAGCGGTTAATTTATTACTAAGGAAATAGGCTTTAGGCTCTAGGAAAGAAATCCTAACGCCTAGTGCCTAGTTCCTAACGCCTTCCGAAATATGGATTTTGCAAGATTTGAAAAGAAGATTGGGATTTTGTTTCGTGATAAAGATTTATTGCGCACGGCTTTTACGCACCGCTCGTATCTCAATGAGAACCGAAAAGGGAAGATGGAACACAACGAACGGCTAGAATTTCTGGGTGATGCCGTCTTGGAACTCGTCGTGACGGAGTATCTTTTTGCGAAGTATCCCGAGAGTAATGAGGGCGACCTGACCTCCTACCGCTCCGCGCTGGTGAATGCGAATACCTTGTCGGGCGTTGCCGAGGGTCTCGGAATGAATGACTACTTACTGCTCTCGCGCGGCGAGGCGAAGGATACGGGGCGCGCGCGACAAGTAATTTTGGCGAATACCATTGAGGCATTTATCGGCGCGCTCTTTCAAGACGGCGGGTATGAGGCCGCGCGCGGATTTGTCTCCCGGCACCTTTTTCCGCTTACCGACGAGATCGTCGCCAAACGCAGCTGGCTTGATGCGAAGAGCCATTTTCAAGAAAAAGCGCAAGAGATTGCGGGCGTCACACCATCGTACGAAACGGTTAAAGAAGAAGGCCCCGACCACGATAAGCATTTTACCGTTGCCGTCTTTGTCGGCAAAGAAAAGATAGCGGTAGGCGATGGACAATCAAAACAAGAGGCGGAACAGCAAGCGGCCAAGGTGGGGCTTGAAGCGAAAGGGTGGGGATAAGAATCTCAAACAAAATCATCAATTTCTATACTCTCTGTTGTAAGTAATGCCTATCGGCAGCACTTGCAGCGACTGGTAGGTAGTGGGAAAATAGAGGCATGAAAGGAAAGAAGAAACCGAGACGCATCTACAGTCCAGTAAAGCAAAGGATACTTCTCATGCTTGAGGCGGGTATTGCGCTTTCTTTTGCTGGAACACTCGGGAGACAAGTCCGCATTTTGAGGGAGATCTCTCGTGAGTGGAAGGAGGTAGATAAAAGTTATCTTCGGCAGATTGTCCGTGAATTTTATCAAGACCGCTTGGTGAGCGAAAGAGAAAATGTAGACGGAACAAAGACAATCGTCCTCACGGAGCGAGGAAAGAAGCGAGTCGTTGCATTCAATTTCAGCGCGATAAAGATTAAAGTGCCTCCCGTCTGGAATGGGCTATGGCATATTGTCATCTTTGATATTCCGGAGAAATACAAATGGGCTCGTCTCTCTCTGCGCGACAAATTGCTTGACCTTGGCTTTTTTCAGTATCAAAAGTCCGTCTATATCCATCCGTTTGCCTGCAAAGACGAAGTGGACTTTGTTGTTGAATATTTTGAGGTGCGCCGCTTTGTTCGTTACGGTATTTTAGATTATATCACCAACGAAGCGGAATTGCTCTTGCGCTTTAATCTCAAGAAGCCCTCGTCTCTCTAGCCGTTGTAAGTGCTGCCTATCGGCGCTACTTGCAGCGAGAGAGGGTTTGCTTTATTGCAAAGAGTATGCTAAAGTGCGAGAGGTGTCAGCGAGGCGGTTTCTGCCGTTTTCGCATTTGTTCATCACAACAAAAAAATCTGCGCGACATAGATATATTCTTAGCGCATTCGTAGGAGTTTATGACTAACAATCCAAAACCTGAGATTACTGGTGAAACTGTTGATGCTTGGTTTGCAGAAGCGAGAAGAAAGCATAGCATCGACGAGATTTGTGTCTTCGCGCAAAAGTGCGTTGATTCTGAGGAACCTAACAGAGAAAAAAGGGCGGTTGATGTGTGGTTGGAGAGGGCTGATATGGAAGTCTTGTTTGAACAAGACGGTATCAACATCTGGCAAAACGAGAGACAGTATGGCGCCGATTCCACCTATATTATCCGCGTTCTCTTTCGCGGGTTTAATTTCTTCCACGCAGCGCAAAACCCTTGGTGGAAGGAGAGATTCCCTCCACGCTAGTAAGCGGAGAAACATTTTCTGCATAAGTGTCTTTTCGGAGACACTTTTTTATTACCTGAAAGAAAGATATAATTTGAGAATGTATCTGAAGAGTTTGGAGTTGCTGGGATTCAAGTCGTTTGCGAAGAAGACGATGCTTGAATTCACGACGCCGATTACGGCGATTGTGGGTCCGAACGGCAGCGGCAAGTCAAACATTGCCGAGGCATTTCGCTTTGTCTTGGGCGAGCAGTCAATCAAGAGTATGCGCGGCAAGCGCACCGAAGACCTCATCTGGAACGGTTCGCCCGAGCTCGGCCGTTCAAACCGCGCGGGAGTGAAACTCGTCTTTGATAATCGGAAGAAATTACTGAACCTTGATTTTGACGAGGCGCAACTTGAACGGGTCATCTATCGCGACGCCTCAAGCGAGTATGCGCTGAACGGCACGCAGGTGCGCTTGCGCGATATCGTGGAGGTCCTCTCGGGGGCGCATATCGGCGCGTCGGGACATCACATTATCTCTCAAGGCGAGGCGGATAGAATATTGAACGCCAATCTGCGCGAGCGGCGCGAGATGATAGAAGACGCGCTCGGGCTCAAGGTCTATCAGTGGAAGCGCGAAGAGAGCGAGCACAAGCTCCAAAAGACCGAGGAGAATATGAAGCAGGTTGACGGACTGCGCAGAGAGATTGCGCCGCATCTTTCGTTTCTCAAGAAGCAGGTTGAGAAGTTGGAAAAAGTGAAGGCGCAGAAAGATGAACTGCGCGCGCTCTATAGCGAGTATCTCGCGCGCGAGCAGGGGTATCTCGCGATTACGAAGATTGAGATTGCCGAGACGGGAAGGGGTCCGAGGGCGGAACTAGCGGAAAGTGACCGCGCGCTCGCCGAGGCGAAGCAGACGTTCACGGGGTTGCGGAGCAAAGACGAGAAGACGAAGGAGGTTTGGGCGATTGAAGAGAAGCGGAATCGGCTGCGCCAGGAGCGCGAGACGCACCTGCGTGGGAGTGGACGGCTGGAAGGTGAGATTGATGCACTGAAACGGCTCATCGCGCTCGGAGACAAAAGGACCAGCGCCGAGCGCGCCGTGGTGCCGCTCGCCGACCTTGAGACGCTTGCCGAGGGCGCACGCCGCGGAACCTTTGAGCAACTGCTCACCGCGCTCTTTGCGCTCATTGCTCGCTATCGCACGAAGAAAGACACCGACAGCGAGCCGCTCACGAAAGAACTCGCCTTACTGGTGGAGAAAAAGAAGAGCACTGATGAGAAACTGACGCGCACGGACGAGGCAGAGGCGAAAGCACTTGTCGAAGAGAAGAAGTTGCGACTCTTGATTGAGACAGAAAAGGACAGAAGCCGCGATGCGGAGAAAGAATTCTTTCGCATCGCGGCGCGGCAGAACGAACTGCGCGCGACGCTCGCCGCGCTCGCGTCGCGTGAACGGGAGCGCGAGCATCTGGAAAATGATTTTAAGCGGGAACTGACCGAGGGAGTGCTCTTAGTCGGCAGAGAGATTTTGGAATATGAAAAAGCGCCGCCGTTTGCGCCCGAGCCAGACCGGGAAAAGCAAGAGGAACGGCGCAGGCAGATAGAGAAACTGAAGGTTCGCATTGAAGACGCGGGCGCTTCCGGCGGCGCCGAGGTGCTCAATGAGTTCGGGGAGGCGAGCGAGCGCGAGGCGTTTCTCGCGCGCGAGATTACCGACCTAGAGAAAGGGGCCGAGAGTTTGCGTCAACTCATTGGAGAACTGGAGCAAAAATTGAATCAAGAGTTTCAGGAGGGGATAGGGAAGATAAATACCGAGTTCCAGAGGTACTTCGCGCTTATGTTCGGCGGAGGAGAGGCGAATCTCGTCGTGGCGAAAAAAGAGAAACGAGTGCGGCAAACTGACTCCGCTATTTTGGAGATGGCGCCAGAACTTGAAGAAGACGAAGAAGAAGGCATAGAGATTACGGTCAGTTTGCCGCGCAAAAAGATTAAAGGGTTAATGATGCTTAGTGGCGGCGAGCGCGCGCTCACCTCCATCGCGCTCCTCTTCGCGATGTCGCAGGTCAAACCGCCGCCGTTCATCATTCTTGACGAGACCGATGCCGCGCTTGACGAGGCGAACTCGCGCAAGTACGGTGATATGGTTGAAAATCTCTCAAAACATTCGCAACTGATTTTGATTACCCACAACCGTGAGACGATGTCGCGCGCGGGCGTGATTTACGGAGTGACGATGGACCGAAGCGGCGTCTCCAAACTTCTCTCCATTGCCTTTGAGGAGGCCGCCACAGTTGCTAAATGAGCCGATAGTCCAAGGTCTTCCTTTCGAGGTCGGAGCCGACGACGCGAAAGCGCACCGAGTCGCCGAGCGAATATTTCTTTTTCGTCTTCTCGCCGACGACACGGTAATTCTTTTCGTCCAGCACAAAATAGTCATCGCCGAGGTCGCGCAACTTCACCATTCCCTCGGCGCGCGTCTCGTTCTCTTCAACATAGATGCCCCATTCGGTAACGCCCGAGATGGTACCTGAAAACTCTTTGTGCAAGAGTTTCTGCATAAACTCAACCTGCTTCAACTTGATTGACTCGCGCTCGGCTTCGGCGGCGGCAATTTCTTTTTTGGTGGCGTCCTCTGCCGTGCGTTCAAGCCGCGCGAGGGTGTCGGGTTTGAGTGGGTGGCGCTTCAAGATGCTCTCAAGCAGTCGGTGCACAATCAGGTCGGGGTAGCGGCGAATGGGGGAGGTAAAGTGCGTGTAGTATTCAAACGCGAGACCGAAGTGCCCGATATTCTGCGTAGAATAGACCGCTTTCGCCATAGAGCGCACCGCGGCGGTCTTGATGAGCGACTCTTCTGCCTTACCTTCAATCTTCTGAAAGAGCGCCTGCAGGTCCTTGCCCGTTACGCGCCCGCTCTTTCCGAGCGCGAGGTCGTGCCCGAGCGCGCGCGCGAAGATGCGCAGTGTCTCAATCTTCTCATCCTTCGGCAAGTCGTGAGTACGGTAGAGAAAGGGCAATTTCCCTCCCGACTTCTTTGCGTGTTGAAAGAAGAACTCCGCCACCTCGCGGTTGGCAAGCAACATAAACTCTTCCACCAGTTTGTGGGTATCAAGCCGCGCCTTCTTGAAGACCCGCAACGGGCGGCCCTCTTTGTCCAATTCAAAACCGACTTCGTCGTGTTCAAAATCAATCGCACCTTTTTTCATCTTCTCGGCACGGAGTTTTTTGGCGATAGTATTCAATGTCTGCAGTTCGGCGGCAAAGTCGCCGCCAGAGAGAATCGTCTCTTGCGCCGTCTCGTAGGTGAATCGTTTTTGAGAATGAATGACGCTCTTGCCGAAGGAGCGACTGAAGACATTACCCTCCGCATTCATCTCAAAGACCGCCGAGAAGGCGAGGCGGTCTATCTTTGGGTTCAGCGAGCAGAGGTCGTTTGAGAGAATATGGGGGAGCATCGGGATGGTGCGGTCCACTAGATAGACCGAGGTGCCGCGTTCCCGCGCCTCGCGGTCAAGCACCGTCCCCTCGCGCACGAAATGCGAGACATCCGCGATATGAATGCCTATCTCGAATCTGTCTTCAGATTCGCCCGCCGAAGAGGCGGGCAGTTTTCGTATAGAGAGGGCATCATCAAAGTCCTTCGCGTTTGCCGGGTCAATGGTGAAGAGAGCCGCGCCGCGGAAGTCGCGCCGAGCCGCGACTTCCGCGGCTCCAATAATCTTTTCCGCCCGCGCCGCCTCCGTCTCAACCTCTCGCGAAAAGTCGCTTTGAAACCCGCGCTCCAGCACAATCGCTTGCATCTCAACCTCGTGCACGCCTTTCTTGCCGATGACTTTCAGAATCTCGCCAATCGGTTCTTTGCCTATCTTCCATTCAGTAATTTTGGCAAGCGCCTTGTATCCTTTCTGCGCTTCTTTCGGCGGACGGGGAATCTGGATGGGTGCGTACATCCGAAAGTCATCCGGTACCAAAATAAGTCGCGTGCCCCTTTCTTCTATCGTGCCGACAAACTGCGTCTTGGCGCGCTTCAGAATCCGCACTACTCTTCCCGTTTTTCGCCCGCAAACTTTTCCTCGCAGTACTTCAACCTCCACTTCGTCTCTGTTGAGCGCCGTCGCGAGATTCGGCGTTTCTATCATTACATCCTCTTTACTCTTTTCATCTGCGACAAATCCAACCGTCCGCGAATTGACCGAGATAATCCCCTGTATCTTTTGCTGTTTCGGTTGCATTGGGAGGTACTATACCTCTCTTTTTGCGATTTGACAATCTTCCGTCCCCATGCTATCTTTATAGGCGAATAGCGGGTAAGGCAAAATAAGCTTATTCGACGACCTATTCAGCACTTAAACAAAGCAATAGAAAGGCAATCTCATATGAACGAGCAATCCGTTTCTGCGCAGTTTCTTCAGTTCACCTCGTTGGTGATACCAAACCTTCCCCGCAACTTCCGACCTGAACGACTGGCCCATTATGTCGGACCGGGTAAGAACGAACTAAAAGACAAACTTACCGCCGCGTTCGCAGATGACCTCATCTCCGATAGTTCACCACTGGTCGTCACTGCTGCCGAGATAAGTAAACCGGCAGAACCTCTCCTCCACACCGTCGACCAGAGCAAGACACTCTTCTCTTGGTTGGATGCGTGGAAGAAGTTCTGCAAGGAGTTCAAGATCAAACCAGAACTGGACTTTGAGACCGCGAAAGAAAGAGGTCTCACTCGTCCGAGTGGATTTGATTGGATTATCTACACACCCTCGGGCTTCACCGCACGAGAGGCAATAGACAAACTCTGCAAGCCGCAGTTTACGGTCTACGAGTCCATTCCCGTAGAGAAGTACTCGTTGGAACGCCAACCAAACAAAGCACGGTTTATTCTTGCTCGTCCTACCATTGAACCAGATAGAGAGTGGCTGAATACAACGGCTGACGAGATGCAAGCGGCTCCAGTCCCATTTCTTGACTGCCGTGAGCGCTACATTTTGGAGGCGTTTCATTACTGGCTGACCAAAAACCATCTGGATATCAATGGGTGGACTCGTTGTCCACGCTCCCGTACTCCGCGTGGCGAGGTCGCGAACGCCCGCTGGTTCGAGGCGGATGAGGAGTTCTATGCGGGTTGGGACGACGGTGACGACCGCGATCCGAGCGCGGGAGGTCGTGAGGCAGTCATCCTTGAAACTTAGTTCTCGTTTCCTTCAGTTTTTCTCGGGCGGAATACAACAGTCATTATTGTTGTATTCCGCTTTTTCTTTTATAATATTGACGGCTGTGAAGTTGGTCCCGATGAAAGTTGGGATGGCAATTTGCCGCATTAAGAAACTGCGTATCGTTTTCTATATACCCCTCCAAAGTACCAGAGCTAACGCAGGAAATCTCCATATTAGATTTCCGGTGAAATGGACGGAAGACGATATACACGCTCCCGTACTCCGAATGGCAAGGTCGCGAACGCCAACTGGAACAAGGCGAATGAGAAGTTCTATGCGAATTGGAACAACGGTGACAACCGCAATCCGAACGCGGGAGGTCGTGAGGAAGTTTCTCCATTCAAAAGAGCCGTTGGGCTCTTTTATGGTTTGGGCAATGAACCAATCCATCCGTTTATCATCTTTGATATTTCTTGGAGATATTCTTGAAAGGAAAGATAAGATGTCTCGGAAATAATATGGAGTTCATACTCGGTTCTGACAAGTTGTTTCGTGATTTCCGTTTTGAGACGAGCGGACTCAAGCAAAAACTTCTTCTTTTCGCTTATTCTGGGAGTGAAAGCGGCAGCGATGGTTAACGAAAGCATCTCTTCTATTACCGACTCAACTCTTGTATGCAGACCGAGCAAATCCCGCTTCGGTATCTTGCTACCAATGCGATATACTTCTTTATACAAACTCTGAATCTTATGCACAACTGGAACCAAAACAAATCTGGTGTTGTCGGGGGGGGGGGGTTCATAGTATTGATTTTTGTGATGTAATTTCTTTGCAAAACCTGTTAGCAGCATGGCGTGAATTCAGGCGAGGTAAAACCGAAAAGTCGGAGGTAATGCAGTTCGGATTTAATCTTGAAGACAACTTGTTTGCTCTTCACGCCGAGATTCGGGACAAAAAATGGTCTGCTGATGTATATACATCTTTCTTTGTTACCGACCCGAAGCGCCGGCACATTCACAAAGCGACCGTTCGCGACAGAATACTTTATCAAGCAGTGTACCGGAGATTATATCCTATTTTTGATAAGAGGTTTATTCACGATTCTTATTCATCTCGCAAAGGAAAAGGGACACATTCAGGCGTTGTCCATCTTGATGAATGTATGCGGAAGATGTCGGCAAATTATACGAAAAGGATTTATGCACTCAAGTGTGATGTAAAGAGATTCTTTGATTCTATAGACCATTCTGTTTTGTACATACTTATTGCTCGTCGTATCAGCGACCCAGATCTTCTCTCTCTTATTGAGGCGATTATTAAGAGTTTTGAGACAGTATCGGGCAAGGGATTGCCACTTGGTAATGTTACGAGTCAGCTTTTTGCGAATGTATATCTGAATGAGTTTGACCAATTTGTAAAACGCGTACTTAAAGTAAAGTTTTATCTTCGCTATTGTGATGATTTTGTGATACTCGGCGAGACAAAAGAGGAACTCATTCGGCTTCTCGTCTTCGTGCATAGATTTCTTGCAAAAGAATTACAGGTCGCGTTGCATCCACGAAAGATTTCTATCCGTACTCCATATCAAGGGGTTGATTTTCTTGGGTATGTTTCGCTCTCGGGTTTTCGTGTACTTCGGACATGTACAAAGAAGAGAATTGTCAGTTCGTATATAAGGGATGTGGCTGAAGTAAAGACAGAAAGAGATAGAGAGCGGCTCAAAAGTATTTTTTATTCTTATAAAGGTCTGCTTTCTCATTGTCGTGGATATCACATATGGTGTAAGTTGTGTGGCGTGTTTAAGTTTTGACTTTTTGGGGCGCTGTGCTACGATACGGCGGATGTTGAAGATTCGTCTGCAACGCGTGGCGCGCAAGCACATCCCGAACTTTCGGGTGGTCTTGACCGACTCCAAGAACTCCACCAAGAGCGGGCGGTTCAAGGAGGTGCTTGGTTCGTACAATCTCGCCACCGACGAGAAGCGCGTGGATACCGAGCGCGTCAAGTATTGGATATCTAAAGGCGCGCAGCCATCGGGCACCGTGCATAACTATCTCGTCCACGAGCAGATTATCGCGGGCAAAAAGATTAATGTGCTCCCCAAGAAGCGGCCGATAGTTGCCGAAGTAAAAGCGGAAGAGAAAAAAGAAGAGATGAAGGCAGAGACGCCGGTTGCAGAGACGGCGCCGGTAGCATAAGATTATTACCGGTCGCGCAGTCAGAAAGAATTATCAGGATTTTAGTAACAGAAAATATGACACAAGAAAGTGATGTTGCGTTTCTTGAATATACGGTGAAGGCGCTCGTGGACAATCCGAGTGATGTGAAGATTAATCGGACGGTAGATGAAATGGGAGTGCTCTTGACGCTCGCCATCAATCCGGCGGATATGGGCAAGGTGATCGGGCGCGCGGGCAATACGGCGAAAGCCATCCGAACTCTGCTCCGCGTCGTCGGTATGAAGAACAACGCGCGCGTCAACCTCAAGATTAGCGAACCCGAAGGCAGCCTCCGTCCCGAGCGCGCGACCAAGAGCGTGGACGAAGCGATGGAAGACCTGAAGATTTGACTTTCCATATCATCACACTCTTTCCAAAGGCGTTTGGCTCGTATCTCGGCGAGTCCATCTTGAAGCGCGCCATTGAGGACAAAAAGATAGCGGTGAAGTTTTATAATCCCCGCGACTTTGCCGAAAACAAATGGAAACGGATAGACCGCACACCCTACGGCGGCGGTCCCGGGATGGTGATTCAAGCAGAACCCGTCATTCGCGCACTCGAAAAAGCATCCTCCTACATTCGTAGGAATGTAGGAATGAGAAAGAAGCCAGAAATTATCTGGCTGACACCGAGCGGGAAGCAGTTCACCAATGAGACGGGAACGAAGTATGCGAAGTATTCAGACCTTATCATTATCTGCGGACGATACGAGGGAATAGATGCGCGGGTGAAGAAAGCGTTCAAGGTTGAGGAGGTCTCGGTGGGCCCCTTTGTGCTGACCGGAGGCGAGTTGCCGGCGATGGTTTTAATAGATGCAATCGCGCGGCAGGTGAAAGGGGTGCTCGGCAACGATGCTTCGCGCGAAGAAACCCGCGCCGCTTCGCCCGAAGTGTACACGCGTCCCGAGGTCTTTGAGTATAAGGGGAAGAAACTGCGCGTTCCGAAAGTTCTCCTTTCAGGACACCGCGCTAAGATTGACGCGTGGCGCGCTTCGCGCCCATCAGACCGAAGCCGACAAGAGAGAGCAAGATAACGGCGAGGGCGAGAGTCAGCGCCGAGACGGCGCCGTAGTGTTGCCAAACGAAGCCGCCGAGGATTCCGGCGATGAGAACGCCGAAGCCGATGGCGGCGTTCAAGAGTCCAAAGGCATTGCCGCGTTCGTCGGGCGCGGTCAGCCGCGCGGCAAATGAGCGTTGCACTCCGTCGGTAAAAGCGTTGCCCGTCCCGAGTATCGCGAAACCGACCGCGAGCGCGGTGAGCGAGTGGTCATAGATGAGCAAGAGATAGGCGAGCGCGATGAGAAGATAACCGCCGAGAATAACCGGCTTGTCGCCCACCTTGTCGGCGAGACGGCCAGCGTAGGCGGCGAAGAGCGTGAACGAGACATTGAAGAAGAGATAGAAGAGGGGAATTAGAGACATCTCAAGCCCCAAGTCCTTGGTGCGCAAGAGAAGAAGCGCGATGGGAAGGTTGGCGAGCGAGAGCAGAAAGATGACGAAGAGAAATCGCCTGAACTCACGCGTCTGGGCTCTAAGATTGAGGCGCAGTTTCTGCACGCCTTCGCGCGAGAGATGCGGGCGAACTTCTTTGATGAAGAAAAATGAGAAGAGCGCGAGCACTCCGGCGGCGAAGGCGGCGATGAAGACGGTATTGAACGCCTCGGGCGCGCGCGAGAGGATAAAAAAGGCGACAAGCGGTCCCAAAATCGCGCCTGCCTGGTCCATCGCGCGATGAAAGCCGAACGAACGCCCCACGCTCGCGTTCTCCGCAGAGAGCGAGAGGAGCGCATCGCGGGGCGCCTCGCGCACTCCCTTGCCGATGCGGTCTATGACGCGAATGCCGAAGATATGTCCCGCGACGCTTGAAATGAGATAAAACGGGCGCGTCCCGACCGAGATGCAGTAGCCGAGGAAGGCGAGCGCTTTTCGCTTCTCGGTGCGGTCGGCGAGGCGGCCCGAAAATATCTTGGTGAGATTAGAGATGCCGTCCGCGACTCCCTCAATCAGTCCGAGCGACGCCGCCCCGGACTTCAGAACCGAACTGAAGAAGGCGGGGAAGATAGAGAGAATCATTTCGTTGGAGAAGTCGTTGAAGAACGAGACGAGCCCCATAAAAAATACATTCCTCGGCACGCCAAATAGTTTTCTCATTCCGTAATCATATCACGCCTTTTCCCCTCCTCGCACGATTTCTTTAGGGTGAAAGTCTTTTACTTAAGTATCTTAAATATATCTCTTGGCTGAATATGGAACCAAGTACCATTAGACAGATGGCCTGTATAGTCGTCGTGAGTGTTTAGGTGTTTCTTCAATCCACACACACTAAGCAATTTCCCGTTTTCATATCGCGAATCCTCGTCTTTAAGAAGTTGTTGTACGCTTTCTCTTACCGCATCCAGTGTTGTGTGAGAAGCATTATGTAATAAACCGGTACTGAAACTTACAAAGAGTAAGAAGTTCATAGCCGTGAACATTATGTTAATGAATAAAGGGACAGTAATGAGTATATGACAACTTGGAATAAGGCGCAAAGGGATATTATTATGGAAGGGCTACTATGACGAAAGCAATCTATTCCAAAGACCATACCTATACCGTTGCGCGATTGAAAAAAGCGCGCCGTGAAGCAAAATTAAATCAAACGGAAGCGGCTGAACTACTGCGGAAGACCCAGTCGCATATCTCAAAAGTAGAGTCCGGCCAGCGCCGCATAGATGTTGTCTCTCTCAAAGAATTCGCCAAAATCTACAAAAAATCATTTGGATATTTCCTCCTCTTATAATTTTGTTAGGGCCTCTTAAATCTGACCAAAATCTTCTCTCCCTTGCGCATCTTTGCGGTGTGGTAGAATAGAGAGATGACAAATATACAAACGAACGCATATAAGGTGATTGACCATAGCAGACCAGATTATGGAGAAACACTCTCTCAAATTGGTGAGCTAAAAGATATGATTGAAAATGTTGAGAAAAATCTCGTATCACAAGTATCGCAAGATATTGTGAACCCATTTGTTATCGCAAAAGATCGGTTCGTCGATTGGCTTGAAGAAGCAGAGTTTACAATATCAAATTACAAACACTATGATTAGGTACTAATTTTGCGCGATGATAGAATAAAGGGACTATGAGTTCAGTTACTTCTCTATTTCAGAAAACAAAGATTGACCCATCTTGGGCGTTTGCCGACAAGACACGAAAAGATACTTCGTATATTACGCATGGTTATCATCGCTACCCCGCAAAATTCATTCCTCAAATTGTCTCTCGTTTAGCGAGTAAATACACAAAAGTAGGCGATTTTATTCTTGACCCATTTGGCGGTTGCGGAACGACGCTCGTTGAATCAAAAGTGATGGGACGACCCTCAATCGCCGTTGATATTAACCCCGTCGCTGTTCTTATTACGAAAGCAAAAATCACTCCTATTGTTCCCGCAAAGATTGAAGTTGAATTTGCAAAACTCCAAGCAAAATTAGAAACCTATAGTGAATACACAAAAGTAAAAGTTCCCGAGCACGAACGGATTGATTATTGGTTCAAGCCAGAAGAAAAAAGAAAACTCGCTTTTATTTCTGCTGAAATCTCAAAACTAAATAATCAAGATATTAAGGGTTTCTTTTTTTGTGCCTTTTCTAACATTCTCAAGAATTGCTCTATCTGGTTACAAAAAAGTAATAAGCCAACGAGAGATTTTGAGAAGAAACCATCCGAACCCCTCCGTATATTTCAGAAGCAGGTAAAGATGATGCTGCGAGGCAATGCACGGCTCTTTGAGTTGTTGTCAGAGAGAGGTTATTTAAAGATTCCCAGTAAGGTGACTTGTGGGGACGCAAGAAAGATTTCTGCAAGAAATAGCAGTATTAACTTGATTGTTACTTCACCGCCATATGTTACCTCCTATGAGTACGCTGATTTACATCAACTCACGGCTTTGTGGTTAGAACATACAAAAGATTTAAGCGATTTCAGAAAACGATTTATTGGTACTTCGTCCCACGAAAAGAAAGATTTGGTCTTGAATAGTCGCATTGCTGAGGAGATAAGAAAGAAGTTGCTAACGGTAGATAAAAAGACCGCAGAAGAGGTCTCAACTTACTTCAGTGAGATGAATCAAGTATTCGTAGAGATGAAACGAATGTTGAAGAAAGGCGGGAAGACCTGTATTGTTATCGGTAATACCAGTTTAAAAGGGGTTCAGATATTGAACGCGGAGGTCTTTGCAGAGCAGTTGCAAAATCTTGGATTGAAGATTGCAGATATTATCAAGCGCGAGATACCCTCAAAGAATCTGCCTTCAGTGAGAGACGAGAAAACAGGGAAGTTTGCACGAATAACTGACAAAAACAAAGTTTCTGCTTATCCCACCGAATATATTTTAGTAATGGAGAAATAAAACTATGACTATCAACGATCTCATCAAAATCTACGAAACGAAAAGAAAGAAGCACGGTATAGAGGCGTACCGACATATTTCTAATGTGTTGAGTGAAGCAAAAGAACAACACCAAAAAGATTTTAAGGGTGATGACCATGAGCAATCTTGGAAAGCTTTCAAGGGGAAGAATCTTGAAGGACTGATTATTTATATCATAGAGGATGAGGTAAAATCTCTAGGGTTGAAGGTAGTTAACGGAAACAAACTAGAACGAACGAAAGAAGAAAATCTACCAGAAGAATTGGCGTTAGCAAAAAGAAACTTACTTATAGATTATGGTGAATTTGGCTATCATCTACCTGATGTGGATGTAATTATCTATAAACCGAAGACAGCGAAAATCGTTGCGGTACTTTCTAGTAAAGTCACTCTGCGAGAAAGAATAACACAAACTGGATATTGGAAGATGAAACTTCAAGCGCAGGAACTTACAAAACATATTAAAGTTTATTTTCTTACACCAGACGAGGACGGGACACTTACCGTTAAGACACCCACAAAGAAAGGTCGTGCTATTGTGGAGATAGATACAGACGGTAGTTATGTTTTGAGTGAGACGAATATTGAGGAAAGCGCTAAGGTTAAGATGTTTGACAAGTTTATAGATGACCTCAAGAAACTATTGAAATAAGTAGGACTAATAAAGATATGCCCGATTTAGTTTTGGAATCCACCACACTCTGGGATTTTCCACGGCAAAATTATGGTGACAAGCCGCACGGAAACAATAAATACAGTGGAGTCACTCCCGCGTTCGTCTTGTGGAATCTGATTCAACGATACACCAAAGAAGGGGATTTAGTTGTTGACCCAATGTGCGGTAGCGGGACAACTATAGATGTCGCAACCGAGTTAAAACGAAAAGTAATTGGCTATGATTTAAATATTGTTCGCCCAGAGGTCATAAAAAATGATTCTCGGAAGATCCCTTTGCAGGATAACAGCGTTGATTTTGTTTTTATTGACTCGCCCTATTCTGACAACCTACAGTACTCCGAAGACAAACAATGTATCGGAAAGATTTCGTGTGAAAAAGTAGAATTTTATGATGAGCTAGAAAAAGTCGCAAGCGAAATTGCCCGAATCTTAAAACCGGGTAAGACAATGGGTTGGGTAATTGCCGACCAATGGCTGAAAAAGAAATTTACCCCAGTCGGATTCTTAATGTGGCAACGACTAGAAAAATACTTGACGACAGTTGATATTGTCTGCCTAACACGAAGAAACCAGACCTCAAATACTCCTCTTTGGCACGACCGTGCGCGGCAGTTTAACTTCTATCTTCGCGGTTTTAAATATCTTTTCATAATGAGGAAGTAGGAACATCTCGGAGTCAAGAGAGGTGGGTGTGGATAACTTTTGCACACCTTTTCAAGGTACAATGAGCAAACTATTATTTATTATTACCGAGATATTTTGTCGGACTTTCTTTTTGCGTGGCGATATGCTATGGTGCCCGCTCTTACGCAATCTGAGTGAGAGGGAGTTTTTTGGTCTTTGAAATCTAAATTAAGGAGTGAGCAATGGACTGGGGGAGTTTTGATCTCCAAGTTCTGGTGAACGGCAATTTTTAAGATTGCGGCTAGTGACCATCTAGCATCCCAGCCCATTGCCCACTTCTCAAATTGAGAAGTGGAAAAACCTTACGGTTTTTTCCTAAAAGGACGAGCGCTTTTTTTCTTTCTCGGAAGGAAGCGCTTTTCCTTTGTCGGTGTTCCGCCATCAGAACTGATTGGGAAAGGTGGTGCCCACGACCCGTTAGGGTGCATGCACCACATCAGACCCGTTTCAAGATCTGGATGGCAGTGTGCGAATTGCGTTGTCACTCGCAGTGCTTTTAAAGTCTGTGCTGACTACAAGCCATTGAGGGTTCGGCTGTATTATCTGCTAAGCGCCCTCCTCTCAATTACGGATTCGCACGGATTACTAAATAATCCGTAACTCATGGGAAGGCACGAAAACTAGAGGCAATAGAATCTGCTCTGAAATGTGGGATGTGGCGTATAGGCATCCTTTTTGGGATGGACTAAGGCCCCACAATGGGACATTAGGTAGAAAAATTTACCTACATCCCACATTTCAAGGCAGATCAAATCCCCTATAACTTTTACTTCGCTTTTTCTACAAGCGAAGGTTCTACAGGAAAACTCAGAACATTATATATCTTGTATAGAAGAATTCAAGGAAAGTTTGTCCACAGAGATACTCTTTTCATCAAAACGAGCATAGTCCCGTGACAAAACTCTTAGGACATAAGAGCGAGGAAGTCCCCGCTGGCGAGACGGCGAGGAGGCGAGCGGCCAGGGACTCCGATGTACATCGGAGGAGCGAGCCGAGCGGAAAGGAAAAATCCCTCGGCGGGGGATTTTTTCGGTCTCGACAGAGGGGACTTCCGAGCGACAGTTGACAAGAAAACCATACCTGCTATACTCTCCCTAACCCGTAGAGGCGAGTGAGTTATAGGGGCAAGACGGTGCTGCTGGGATTACAAGGTCTATTGGTCCTCGGCATCTTGACGAAAAACTAAATTAATCAGCGCAATTCCAAAAAGACCTTATCCGTAAGGC
>Ga0209515_10001352_pt1 | contig 41399 bp, 47 predicted proteins | sample Subgroupgradi54m_FD_187454 | JGI IMG/M metagenome (GOLD analysis project Ga0209515, IMG submission 187454) | Subsurface groundwater microbial communities from S. Glens Falls, New York, USA - GMW60B uncontaminated upgradient, 5.4 m (SPAdes)... ... | reverse complement strand
GGCGTTGGCTTTCAGGCGATCTAGGGCTTCTTCTCCGCTAAAGGCGGACGCCACGGTAAACCCGCGCGCCGTGAAGAATTGCTCAAGGCAGTCGCAGATATCCCGCTCATCATCCACGATCAACATCCGTCGCATCGGGAGCAGCTCCACCCTCCAATAGCTCGTCCGACCACGGTGACCCTGATCCGACAGGCTCTAGTGAAAGTATGCCTGCAGAAGGGTTTTCTCGTCAAGGAACGACCTGAAAATGTGGGGGAGGCTACTTGGCTTTGAACGCGAGGAGGTCCTTGAGCTCGCGCATGAACTGCTCGACATCCTTAAACTCTCGGTAGACCGAGGCAAAGCGGACGTAGGCTACTGGATCGAGGGCGTGCAGCTTCTTCATGACGCGCTCGCCGATTTCGCGGGATGGGACCTCACGCTCGAACTGTTGCGAGAGTTCTCGCTCCAACTCATCGACGAGCTGCTCAAGATCGTCCATGCTGACGGGACGTTTCTCGCACGCCTTGACAAGGCCGGCGAGGAGCTTGTGTCGGTCAAACGGTTCGCGGCGGCCGTCTTTTTTGATGATCATGAGCGGCTGCTCTTCGACGTGCTCGTACGTCGTGAATCGCTTGCCGCAGCCCAAACACTCTCGCCGTCGACGGATCGCTACACCGTCGGAACTGGCGCGCGAATCGACGACCTTATCCTCCTGGTGGCCGCAGAACGGACATTTCATGAATGCGCGCTAGCGACTGGAGGCCCGCTGTGCTTCGTTTCGATCTTTTGACGTCGATCCTTCAACGGCTTGCGAACGAAGTTCGGGATAGAGCGGGAACTGATCGGCCAGCATCGCGACCTTTCGTTGAATCGTCTTGAGCATCTCAGGACTCGCCCGATGCGTCAGCGTCTCGTCAATGAGCTGGGCAATCTGTTCCATCTCCTGCTCCTTCATGCCGCGCGTCGTCACCGCCGGCGTCCCAAGACGAATCCCGCTGGCCTTCCCCGGCGGAAGCAGATCAAACGGAATCGCGTTCTTATTGACGGTGATCTTCGCCTGATCGAGCGCTTCTTGCGCCTCCTTGCCAGTGAGACCCTTCGGCGTCAGATCGACGAGCAGGAGATGGTTGTCCGTTCCGCCGGAGACGATGCGATAGCCGCGCGACGTTAAGGCCTTGGCCAGTGTTTTCGCGTTCGCGACGACTTGGCGTTGGTAGGTTTTGAACGCCTCGCTCATCGCCTCTTTAAAACAGACCGCCTTCGCGGCGATGACATGCATGAGCGGCCCGCCTTGGTTGCCGGGAAACAGCGCCGAGTCGATCGCTTTCGCAAACTGCGCGCGGCAGAGGATAAACCCTCCGCGCGGCCCACGCAGCGTCTTATGCGTCGTCGAGGTCACGAACTCCGCGTAAGGCACCGGGTTGGGATAGACGCCCGCCGCGACGAGGCCGGCGAAATGCGCCATGTCGACCATGAGGATCGCGCCCACCGCATCCGCGATCTTACGAAAGCGCGCAAAATCCAGCACGCGCGGATAGGCCGAGTAGCCCGCGAGGATCAGCTTCGGCTTGTGCGTCCGGGCTAGCGCTTCCAGCTCATCGTAATCGATTTGCTCGGTCGCTTTGTTGACGCCGTAGGGCACGATTGTGAAGAACCGTCCGGAGAAGTTTTTCGGATGGCCGTGCGACAGATGGCCGCCGTGCGCCAGGCTCATTGCGAGCATCGTATCGCCCGGCTGGAGCATCGCGTAGAAGACGACGATGTTCGCCTGCGTGCCGGAATGCGGCTGGACGTTGGCGTGCTCGGCGCCGAAGAGTGCTTTGACCCGCTCGATGGCCAGGCGCTCGGCGATGTCGACGAATTCGCAGCCGCCATACCAGCGAGCACCCGGATAACCTTCGGCGTATTTGTTGGTGAGGACTGAACCTTGCGCTTCCATCACCGCAAGGCTCGTAAAGTTTTCCGAGGCGATCAACTCGAGGTGGTCGTGCTGGCGCTTGGCTTCGCGCTGAATGGCATCGTAGAGATCGGGGTCCGTCTGCTGTAACTGTGACATGCGCTTGGTGCCAGCTGGCATGGGAGGAACCTCAGCGAGTTCGAACGGCTGAGCGCCGACGTCCCGCAGATGTTCGAGCTGCGCACACTCTCCTTTCAATGCTGGTGATTTGTCTGACGCGCCGTTCGTGGCGTCCCCCGGACTCAAACGGGGTCGCCAACCAAATCTCCACAATCCGCTTCGCCTGCGCCGCGCTGAGTTTCTCCGCTCCCATCACAAGGATATTTGCGTTGTTGTGGGCACGAGAGCGCTCGGCATCAAACGTATCACCGCACACCCCAGCGCGAATGCCCGGCACTTTATTAGCAACGATCGCAATTCCGATGCCGGATTTACAGAGCAGAATGCCGCGATCGAACGTGCCTTGCGCGACGGCCGCCGCCACTTTGTAGCCAATCGTCGGGTAGTCGCACGGTTCGGGGGAGTGCGTCCCGAGGTCGGCCACTTCGAGTCCTTTGGCTTGGAACAACGGGATCAGTGTCGCCTTGAGCGCAAATCCACCGTGGTCCGCGCCAATCGCGACGCGGTGGATGCCGGGCAGGAGACGGGAGCCCTTTATCACCATCACGTACTGCGCACCCCTAACGACTTGACCACGCGCTGAACGGCCTCGCGAATCTCGGCAAAACAGACCTCGTAGACTTCTAAAGGCTTCCCAATGGGATCCGGGATGTTGACCCGCTCGCCTTCGGCCGGTGGGGGCGCGTTGTACGTCTTGAGGAGATGGATGTTGGCGCGCGCGCTGGGCACGCGCCGGAGCAGTTCCTCCCCCTGAAACGGTTCCATGACGAAGATGAGGTCGGCGTCGTTGATCATCGCGATGGTCACCGAACGGGCGCGATGGGTCGAGCAATCAATCCCCGCCTCCAGCAACACGCGCGCGGTCTCCCGCGTCGGCCCCATACCGTCGATGGCGAACACGCCGGCGGACTCCACCTGAATTGAGTCGAACCCGGCGCGCGCCAGCAGCTGTTGCATCAACCCCTGTGCCATAACGCTGCGGCAGCTGTTGCCGGTACACACGAACAACACCCGTTTCACATTCATCGTGCGCAACGCTGTCGTGGTGGCTTCATTTGATCAGGGCGAGAATCGCCTCTGTCGCGATGGCGCCTTCGCGTCGGATCTCAAGCCGCCCGTCGACAATTTCCACGACGGTGGATTCGCGGCCAAGATTCGTCGGGCCACCATCGAGCAAGCAATCGAACGTGTCCCCCAGCGCCGCCATCACTTCCTTTGCATCGGTCGGTGGCGGTGAGCCGGAGCGGTTCGCACTCGGCGCCGCGACGGGCACATCGCAGGCGTGTAAGAATGCGTGGGCGATGGGGTGATCCGGCAGCCGAAACCCAACGCTCTTGCCATCCTTCCCCGGCATGACAATCGTCAGCGGCCCGGGCCAGAACCGCTGCATCAACCGCTCAGCCAGCGGCGGGACGGAGCGCACAAACGCACGCACTTGATCCATCGAATACAGATGCAACGAGTAGGGCTTTTCCGGCGGACGTCCTTTGACCTGATTGAGCCGCTCGAGAGCCTTCGGGTTGGTGGCATCAGCGCCAAGACCGTAAACTGTTTCGGTTGGAAACGCGACTAACCCGCCCTCGCGCAGCATCTTCGCAGCTTGCGTGATCACGCTCGGATCGGGAATGTTTCCCGTCAGACCAAAAACACGTGGCGCGGTCATGGGTGCAGATCGGATCTCATGCGTTTAACGCTACCGTCGAGCGCGCGGCAAACCACGGTCGGCCTTGCGTGCGCTGGCTTCCAGTCGACGCTTGTGTGTCACGAGTGCCTGCTGCAGCCGGCGGTCGGCCAGCGCGAGACATTGCACCGCGAGGATGGCCGCGTTGGCGGCGTTATCAATCGCCACGGTGGCGACGGGCACGCCTTTGGGCATCTGCACCGTCGAGAGGAGGCTGTCGAGCCCCTTCAAACTCTTGCTCTCAATCGGCACGCCGATGACCGGTAGTACCGTGTGGGCCGCCACCACACCCGCAAGGTGAGCCGCCCCACCCGCACCGGCAATGATGACTTTAATCCCACGACCGGCAGCCGTGCTCGCGTAGCGTCTCACGAGCCCGGGTGTCCGGTGGGCCGAGAGTACGCGCGCTTCATGCGACACGCCAAAGTGCTCCAGCGTCTTCGCCGCTTGCTCCATCACCGGCCAGTCCGAGTCTGAGCCCATAAGAATGCCAACGACAGGTCGTGTGGTCATCGCACTCTCTCAGTCTCTCGTAGTCATCACGAGCGCGTCACAGGATTTTTGAGCGCGCGAAACCCGATGTCCTTGCGGTACTGGACCCCGTCGAAGGCAATCGCCTGCGCCGCATCGTACGCGCACTTCAGCGCTTCCTCAAGGTCCGCGCCCACTCCGACGATGTTGAGGACGCGTCCGCCCCAGCTGACGACGCGCTCTCGATCCTGTTTCGTCCCCGCGTGAAACACCATGAGGTCGCGTCGAGTCTTGAACCGCTCGAGCCCATGGATCTCTTTGCCGATCTGAAAGTCGCCGGGATACCCGCCGGAGGCCAGCACCACGCACGCGCAACTGCCTTTCTCCCACTGACACTGCGTCGAGGCCAGCCGCCCTTCGACTGCGTCGTCGAGAATCGGCACGAGATCACTTTTTAAGAGGGGCAGGATCGCCTGGATCTCCGGATCCCCGAAGCGCACGTTGTACTCCAAGACTTTCGGCCCGTCGCTCGTCAGCATCAGTCCTGCGTAGAGCACGCCTTTAAAGTCCAGTCCCTCGCTGGAAATTCCGCGAATGGAGGGCATGATGATCTGCTCCATGACCAGCTTGGCCAAGGCCGGATCGACAATCGGCGCCGGCGCATACGCGCCCATGCCGCCCGTGTTCGGTCCCTTATCACCGTCGTGGAGCCGCTTGTGATCCTGCGCGGGCAACAGCGGCAGCGCGGTCACCCCATCGGTGATCACCATACAGGAGACCTCTTCTCCGACGAGGCGTTCTTCGACAACGATGCGCTCGCCCGCCTGTTTGAAGATCTTATCTTCCATCAACAGATCGACAGCGCCGAGTGCCTCGCTGAGCGTGTGCGCAACGATCGTCCCTTTGCCACCGCACAGCCCGTCCGCCTTCACCACGATGGGTGCGCCGAGCTGGCGGACGTACGCGCGCGCGGCCTGGGCATCATCGAAGACGGCGAATTGGCCCGTTGGGATGTGGTACTTCTTCATGAAGTTCTTGGCAAATACCTTGCTCGACTCAAGACGAGCCGAGGCTTTCGTCGGCCCAAAGATCCGTAGGCCTCGTCGTTCGAAGAGATCCGCGATCCCCTTCGCCAATGCTGCCTCCGGCCCGACGATGGTCAGATCAATGTCCTTGCTCTCGGCGAACTCCGCAAGCGCTTCGACATCCTCCGCGCCAACGTCGACGAGCTCGGCCAACTCTCCAATGCCACCGTTGCCCGGGGCGCAGAACAGCTTCGTGACCTCCGGCGACTGGCTCAGCTTCCACACCAGCGCATGTTCCCGCCCACCTGATCCGACGACTAAAACTCGCATCCTAGAAACCTCCTATCAGCCTATGTTGAATTTTGGATTCACAATGTCAACTGCGCTCGATCGTCCCGATCTGCCATGCCGTCACGCCCGACGCGCGCATCAGACGGCGCAATCGTGGCGCGTCCTGGGCGGCACAGACCAGTGCCATCCCAACACCCATGTTGAATGTGGCGTGCATCTCCTTCGCCGTCAGTTGGCCCGCCCGTTGAATCACGTGAAAAATTGGCGGGACGCGCCAGCTGCCTGGGACAAGCCGCGCGTGCAGTCCTCGACGCGAGGAGACAAGACTCGGCAAGCGGCGCGCAATGCCTCCGCCGGTGATGTGGGCCATGGCGTGAATCGGAATGTGCGCCAGCGCCCGCAGGACCGGCTTGACGTAAATGCGCGTCGGCGTCAACAGCTGCCGGCTGTATCGCTTTAATTGTGATGACGTCAACACCTTCCGCACGAGCGAAAACCCGTTGGCGTGCACGCCGGAGGACGCCAAACCGATGATCGCATCGTCGGCCTTCACCTGCGAGCCATCAATGAGTTTCGAGTGCTCGACGACCCCGACGCAAAATCCGGCAACATCATACTCGCCTCGTCGATAGACGCCTGGCATCTCTGCCGTTTCGCCTCCGAGCAACGCGCACCCACTAAGGCGACACCCTCGCACCACGCCGCGCAAGAGGCTACTCATGAGCGTCGGCTGCAGCGAACCAACTGCAAGATAGTCCAAGAAGAAGAGTGGCTGCGCGCCGTAGACGAGCACATCGTTAGTGTTCATCGCAACCACATCAACACCGATCGCTTCATGAGCGTTCGCCAACTGCGCCACTTTGAGTTTCGTGCCGACTCCATCCGTCGAGGCGACCAAAACGGGATCGCGAACTCCCGAGCTTGCCAACCGAAACAGCCCGGCAAACTGTCCCTGATCCGAGAGGATTTCCGGCCGCCGCGTCGTACGGATGAGCGGACGCATGCGCGCCAGCCACGCATCGGCCCCTTCGACGTCGACACCTGCCCGTCGATAGGTCACCCCATTCCGCTCACTGTCTACTCTCATTTTAGCCGCAGCCTTGGCCGGAGTGTTTAGCCTGGCGCTCCAGCGCGAACTTATCGCCTTCATCGCCGAAGGGGATCGGATAGACGCCGCTCCAACACGCCGTGCAGTAATCGCCCGGTTTGTTCATCGCCTTGAGCATCCCCTCAATCGACAGGTAGCCCAACGTCTCCACACCGATGAATTTGCGAATCTCTTCCAACGACATCGTGTTGGCGATCAGCTCTTTCTTCGTCGGGAAATCGATGCCGTAGAAGCAGGAAAACTTCGTCGGCGGACAGCTCACCCGTAGATGAATCTCTTTGGCGCCTGACTCGCGCAAACTTTTGACGCGCGCGCGCGTCGTCGTCCCGCGGACGATCGAATCATCGACGATCACCAGTCGCTTGCCCCGGATCATCTCCCGAATTGGGTTAAACTTCACGCGGACCTTCAGATCGCGAATCTCTTGCGCCGGCTGGATGAAGGTCCGGCCGACGTAGTGGTTGCGCGTCATCCCAATCGTAAACGGAATCTTCGACTCGAGGCTGTAGCCAAGGGCGGCGAAGTTGCCGGAGTCGGGGATCGGCATGACGTAGTCCGCCTCGATGGGATATTCACGCGCCAGCTGCCGGCCGAGCTTGACACGCACATCCTGCACGCTCTGGCCAAAGACAATCGAGTCGGGACGCGAAAAGTAGACGTGCTCGAACATGCAGTGCGAGCGCTTAATCTCCTGCTCTTTAAACGGACGCAGCGAGCGCAAGCCGCTGGAGCTGATGATGACGATCTCGCCGGGCTCCACCTCGCGCACGAACTTAGCCCCGATGATGTCGAGGGCGCACGTCTCCGAGGCAAGGACGTACGTCTTGTTGAGCCGTCCGATGCACAGTGGCCGAAAGCCATTGGGATCGCGGCAGCCGATGAGCTCGTGCTCCGTCAAAAACAACAGCGTAAACGCCCCTTTGAGCAGCCGCACGCACTCAATGAGGTCGTCCTGAAACTCCTTGTTCGTCGCGCGCGCCAACAGGTGCAAAATGATTTCACTGTCGACCGTCGTCTGAAAAATCGAGCCGTTGGCTTCAAGCTGTTGTCGGAGTTCAAACGCATTGATGAGATTGCCGTTGTGCGCCACAGCCAACTCGCCCTTCGCATACGTGACGACGAGTGGTTGGGAATTCTTAAGCGTGCTGGAGCCCGTTGTCGAGTAGCGCGTGTGTCCAAGCGACATGCGGCCCGGCAGTGTGCGCAGTGTCGTTTCGTTGAACACCTCGGAGACGAGTCCCATGCCTTTGTGCGTGTGCATCGTCTTGCCATCAAACGTCACGATGCCCGCCGCCTCTTCCCCGCGATGCTGCAGCGAGTAGAGCCCGAGATACGTCAGGCGCGCCGCATCCCGGTGTCCGAAGATGCCGAACAGTCCGCAATAGTGTTTGACGTTATCGTCCATCGCTACGCTTACTCGGAGTTTGTATGTCGAGAAAGACAAACTTCTCAATTGCTTTGCCAAGGAAAAAATAGAACAACCCTCCAAGAATTATTGCTGTGGTCAGCGTTATGGCACTAAAGGATGCCGTCAAGAGAAAGTAGTTCAGCGGGAAAAGGATGAAGAACATCGGTCCAATCCCTTCCCAAATTAATGGTTCTTTGTCCTGTCCCATCCATCCCATAAGCAGCAAACAGATAAAAAGGAAAGCGTAAATCGAAGCCATGCATATCCCAACCGAAGGCATCCGAAACCATCTTCTCACCCATACCCAAAGCAAGAGTAAGGCGCTAAAGCTTATTGGAAAAATGCTGCTTAATAGAATAATAAGCGTCCAACTTGCGCCGGAGTTGTGTGCCCCTGTTAATACCAATGAGCTGCCACACATAGTCCATAACCCACCCACAACTGCCAATAATCGCAATGGTCTCATCATAAAATGTGCATCTGCCGCTTGAGGCTCCACTCCTCACCCGTCATCAGATTCCTCTTTTAGTCTGGAGCGCTTTCTGAAGGCCACCGCGCCAAGTCTCGTTAAGATTTTCAACCGGAATGTCAATCCATTGAGCCATCACCAAATTAGTGCCGCCGACGCGGCCGATCAGCGTCACGGGGACGCCGTAGCGTGTGCCCAATCGCTGGAGCGACTCGACATGGCGACGCTCACAACTGACCACGATCCGTCCTGCCGACTCCCCGAACAACACGGCATCCGCTCTTACTGCTGATTGCTTCGTGCTGAGTGCGATCGTGGCGCCGATGAGTCGCTCTGGCTCCATGAGGCACGATTCCGCCAGCGCCACAGCCAAGCCACCCTCGGAGCAATCGTGTGCGGACTTCAAACATCCTTGCGCGGCCGCCTCCACCATGAGCTGCTGCAAGGCACGCTCTCGCTGCAAATCGACGTGGGGCGGCTTGCCCACTTTTCGTCTGTGAATCTGCAGAAGATACTCGCTGCCACCTAATTCCTCGTTCGTCTCTCCGAGCAACAAGATGACATCGCCTTCTTCTTTGAAGTTGGCCGTCACTGGACGCCCGCCGCGCGCGATCAATCCGATCATGCCGATCACGGGAGTCGGGTCAATGGCGCCGCGCGGGCCTTCGTTGTAGAGACTGACGTTGCCGCCCGTTACCGGAGTGCCGAACGCTCGGCACGCCTCCGAAATCCCGCGCACACACTCTTTAAACTGCCACATGATTTCGGGATCTTGCGGATTGCCGAAGTTGAGGCAGTCGGTCACCGCCAATGGCTGTGCCCCAACGCACGCGACGTTGCGCGCCGCCTCTGCCACGGCCAGCTTAGCACCTTCATAGGGATCGAGGTAACAATAGCGGCCGTTGCCGTCGATCGAGGCGGCCAGCAGTTGGTTCGTGCCTTTCAACCGCAGCACCGCCGCATCGGCCCGTCCCGGCAGCACGACGGTGCTGGTCTGCACCATGTGGTCGTACTGCTCATAGACGTACGATTTGTCGGCAATCGACGGTGAACCAAGCAGCGTGATCAATGTTTGTCCATAGTCCTTCGGTTGCGGCAGATGCTTTGGCGAGAACCGCTGCACCTTCGAGAGGTAGCGCGGACGCTTCGTCGGACGATGGTAGATGGGCGCGTCGTCCGTCAGCGCGGTTGCGGGAATGTCGGCGACAATCGCCGCGCCGTCCTTGACTCGCATCCGATCACCCGTCGTGACTCGCCCAATCTCCACGGCATTGAGCCCCCACTTCGCAAAGAGCCGTTTGATCTTCTCTGTCTTGCCGCGTTTGACGATCAGCAGCATCCGCTCCTGCGACTCCGAGAGCATCACCTCATACGGCGTCATCCCTGCTTCGCGACGCGGCACGCGCTGCACGTCGATCTCAATCCCGCAGCCTCCGCGCGCAGCGGTCTCGCACGTCGAGCACGTCAATCCGGCCGCGCCCATGTCCTGGATGCCGATGACGTCGCCGGTAGCGAGCGCTTCGAGTGTGGCCTCGATCAAACATTTCTCGGTGAACGGATCGCCAATCTGCACCGCGGGTCGGTCAGCGTCGGAGCCGTCGGTGAGTTCGCGTGAGGCAAAGCTCGCCCCCCCTAAACCGTCACGGCCGGTCGAAGAGCCGACGTACAGCACCGGGTTGCCGACTCCGCGCGCGTGTCCCCGCGCAATGTGGCCCTTCGGCACGATGCCAATGCACATCACGTTGACGAGTGGATTGTCGGCATAGGTCTCATCGAAGAGAATCTCCCCGCCCACCGCCGGCACGCCAACGGAGTTGCCGTAATCGCTAATCCCCTTCACCACCCCCTCGAACAAAAATCGCGTGCGCGCGGACGTGTGCAGCAGGCCAAAACGCAGCGAGTCAAGCAGCGCGACCGGCCGCGCGCCCATCGTGAAGATGTCACGAATGATGCCACCCACGCCAGTCGCCGCGCCTTCGTGCGGCTCCACCGCGGAGGGATGGTTGTGACTCTCAACTTTAAACGCCACCGCTAGACCCCCGCCCACGTCGATGAGTCCGGCGTTTTCTTTCCCCGCTGGCACAAGCACGCGCTTGCCCTTCGTCGGAAACCGCTTGAGGTACGGCTTCGAGCTACCATAGGAGCAGTGCTCCGAGTACATCACGCCGAAGATGCCCACTTCGGGGACCGTGGGCTGACGCCCCAGCACCTTGACGATATGTGCGTAGGTCTCCTCAGTGAGATTATGGGACCGCGCGATTCGCTTGAGCAGTCCTACGTCGACCGGGGAATCCAAGACGCGAGGTGTTGAGGCTGAGCGGTGCAGCGTGTTGTTGTCTCCGGCCTTTCGTCCCCTAGCCCCTCTAGAGGATCGACGGAGATGATGCGTGGTCTGACGCTTTCGTTGCAGGAGTGCGGTTGGCATACTGGGATCGACTCTCTACGCTGCGTTGCGCTAACGAACGCGTGATGGCGTCACGTGCTTCACGTTTCCCGACCGCAAAGGCGTTTCAACTCGTCCGGATTCGCCGCCTTCGTCAGCGCTTCATCAAACGTGATCTTCCCCTCGACGATGAGGTTCCTCAAAAATGCGTCTAGGCTCACCATGTTCGTCTTCCCACCAGACTGGATGGCGCTCATGATCTGATGCCCCTTGCCTTCGCGGATGAGATTCCGAATCGCCATCGTCCCCACCATGATTTCCATCGCGCAGATCCGCCCCTGACCATCGGCCGTGCGTACGAGCGTCTGGGACACCACACCTTCTAGTACTGCGGCGACTTGGACGCGAATCTGCTGCTGCTGGTGCGACGGAAAGACATCGACGATCCGGTCTACCGTCGCGGTGGTTCCCGTCGTGTGGAGGGTGGCGAGGACCAGGTGACCGGTTTCTGCTGCCGTCACCGCCAGGGAGATGGTGTCCAAATCGCGCATCTCCCCAACCAGAATGACATCCGGGTCCTGGCGCAGGACGTGCTTCAAGGCTTCGGCAAATGAGAGGGTATCAGCTCCAAGTTCTCGCTGGCGAATGATGGCCTGCTTATTGGTATGGAGAAATTCAATCGGGTCTTCAATCGTCACGACATGGACGGCGCGCGTCTCGTTGATGTACTCGATCATCGCCGCCAACGTCGTGGACTTCCCCGAACCCGTCGGCCCCGTCACGAGGACCAAACCCCTTGGTTTTCTGCAGAACTCCTTGAGAATCGGGGGCAGACCCAGCTCATCGAGCGTCTTGGGCCGCTCAGGAATAGCCCGGAACACCGCCCCAAGCGTGCCACGCTGCAACAGGAGGTTTCCTCGATAGCGGGACAGACCAGAGATGCTGTAGGAAAAATCGAGCTCTTTCTGCTGCTCGAACTGTTCCCGTTGCTTCTCCGTCAAGATCGCATACACCATGTCTTGGATCGTACTGGCCCCAACGGGTTCCAGGCGGCTTACCACCATGGAGCCGTTGACCCGAAACACCGGCGGACTGCCGACGGTTAAATGCAGATCCGAGGCATGCTGCGCTACCATGGTTTTGAGCAAGTCGCCGAGTTGCGCGCTCATCGTAGTGCGGCCGCGTGTATCATCGACTCGAAGATCAATCGCCCATCGAGTGAACCAAGCTCGGCCTCGGCGGCACGCTCCGGATGCGGCATCATGCCCATCACGTTGCCTGCGGTATTCGTGAGACCGGCGATATTCTCGACCGACCCATTGGGATTGGCTGCCTCGCTGACGTCGCCGTTGACATCACAGTAGCGGAAGACGACCTGACGCTGGAGTGAACGCAGCGTCTTGGCATCAGCGGTATAACGTCCTTCGTTATGGGCGATGGGCAGACGCACCACTTGGCCTGGCTGACAACGATTGGTAAATGGCGTGTCCGTGCGCTCGACGCGCAGCGTGACGAACTTACAGCGAAACCGCAGCCCGGTATTGCGCAGCATCGCGCCGGGGAGCAACCCGCTCTCGAGCAAAATCTGAAACCCGTTGCAGATGCCGATGACGAGCCCGCCTTCGTGCGCGAATCGTGTAATGGCACCCATGATCGGCGAGAGGTGTGCGATCGCGCCTGTCCGCAGGTAGTCGCCATAGCTGAACCCACCGGGCAGCACAATCGCATCGCAGCCCTGCAGCGACGTCTCCTGATGCCACAGCGTCACGACTCGCTGTCCCACCACGTCGGTCAGCACCTTCACACAGTCCTGATCACAATTGGACCCTGGGAAGATAACCACACCACATTTCATGGATGGCACCCCGATGAACGTGTCAACGCGGACGCGGCGAACGAGGAACCATTAGGACGACTTGAGGTCAATCCGATACGTCTCGATGATCGGATTCGCCAGCAGTTTCTTGCACATGCGCTCGACGTCCTGTTTCGCCGCATGGGCGCGGCCGTGCGCCAGCTCAATCTCGATGTACTTGCCCATCCGAACGTCTGCGACCCCCTTAAACCCCAGCGCTTCCAGCGCGCCCTTGACTGTCTTGCCCTGCGCATCGAGCAATCCCGGCTTCAAGGTAATGTAAACTTTGGCTTTCATTGCATTCTAATCCTCTTATGGGGCGGGTCCTGCCACTGCGCGACCCCATCCGTCCTCGCGACCGAGCCCGGGCACCCAGCACAGCTGGGTGGGCGACGGAAGTGCCGTGAGCCGTAGGCGAGCGGCCCGCGCCGGCCGCACTCCCCGTCGGAGTGCGGCACTTCCTCGGCCTGCGGCCTCGGTCGCACTATCGGCGTCGTCGACTCCGGGCGGGATGGGGACCCCCGCTCCGCGTCACCCGCCCCCACGATGTCAAATGTTCTAACTGACTCACGTGGCCCGCGCCGTTGATGGCTGCGCTTCGCCGAGGACGCGGCGCAGCACCTCCTGATACGCCTCCTCAACACTGCCAAGATCTCGACGAAACCGGTCCTTGTCCAGTTTGCGGCGCGTGCCGTGTTCCCACAGCCGCATCGTGTCCGGCGAAATCTCATCCCCAAGGAGGATCTGCTGGCCGAATCGCCCAAACTCCAATTTGAAATCCACGAGATCGAGCTGGCGCTGGTTGAAAAACGCTTTAAGCGCGTCATTGACCTTAAACGACTCCGCGCGGATGTGCGCCAACTCCTGTGCCGTCGCCCAACCCATCGCAATGATGTGGTCGTCGTTGATCAGCGGGTCGCCCAGCGCGTCGCTCTTGTAGTGCCACTCAAAGACCGGGGGTGTGAGGACGATGCCCTCCTCGATCCCGAGCAGCTTCGCCATGCCGCCGGCCGTGATGTTGCGAATCGTCACCTCCAGCGGCACGATCGCCAGGCGTTTGACGAGCATCGAGCGGTCATCGAGCTGCCGCACGAAGTGCGTCGGCACCCCGCGTCCTTCCAGGTAGGTAAACAGCGTGGTGGAGATGCGATTGTTGCACACGCCTTTGTCCATGATGGTGCCGCGCTTCTGGGCGTTGAAGGCGGTCGCGTCATCTTTGAAATACTGAATGACGAGCTTGGGATCTTCGGTGGCGTACAGGATCTTCGCTTTCCCCTCATACAACTTCTCACCGCGTTCCATGGGTCGGCTCCGTGGTTGGCTCAGCCGTGGCCGGCTCGGCAGGTGGTGGTGTGGTCGTCGTCGACGAAGACGCAGGTTGGGTTGGCAACGCAGCGGGCGGGCTCATCGTTCCCGCTGCAGTATCGGGGCCTGCCTGTTCGTTGACCTGTGGTGCGGCTTCGGGCTGGCTCGACGGCGGGGGTGTGGTGTTGGTCTCGGACCCGATCTCCGGCGGTACGGGTGTTGGCATGGCGGGGCTGGGCGTGAGCGCGTACACCCAGGTTCGGATATCGCGAATCCGAAACGGCGCTAACTCCATGACGAGATCAAAGGGGATCCAGAGATAGACCGGCGAGTGCAGCAGCTTGTGATCGTCCAAGCGCTCGTAGCCGGCTTTGCGCAGGGTCACCCGGTGCCAGCCGTACCACAGAAAATCGTAGGAGAGCGGGCTCCGGCCTTTGAGCTGGTCATCCATATAGACCAGGGCACCTGGCGGCTCACTCTTAATCGTCAGCGAGCGGGTCACGCAGCCAGCTACGCAAAGCAGCACGAAGCAGGAAGCACTAAGCACTAAGGAGAAGCTTACGGGATGGCGGCTGCTATCAACTTGCTTACCGCTTCGTGCTGGGTGCTGAGTGCTTGAGGCACGTCGTTCTATCATCAAAGGCCCACGCGTTTGAAAATCTGGTTCACGTGCTTCACATGCACCCGGGGATCGACGCAGCGTCGCAGCACGGCCGGGCTGAGATGTCGACGAATCGTAGGATCGTTGAGCAGGCTCTGCGTAAAATCGTGGCCGTTGCGCCACGCGGCAAGCGCACAGCGCTGGACGAGCTCATACGCTTGCGTGCGGGAAAGTCCTCGGCGCATGAGAGCGAGCAGCACCTGGCCAGAGTAAATGACGCCGTGCGTGCTCTCGAGGTTCGCACGCATCCGCTCCGGATGGACGACGAGCCCGCGCATCACGTCGCGCATCGTCTGCAGCATGTAGTCGAGCGCAATCGTCGCATCGGGCAAGATCACCCGCTCCACCGAGGAGTGGCTGATGTCCCGCTCGTGCCACAACGGAATGTTCTCCATCGCCGCCACGGCATAGCCGCGCAAAAGCCGGCTCAACCCGCTGATGCGCTCACACGCAATCGGGTTCTTCTTATGCGGCATCGCCGAGGAGCCTTTCTGACCGCTGCCGAACGGTTCTTCGGCCTCGCGAACCTCGGTGCGCTGCAGGTGGCGGATTTCGGTGGCGAGCTTTTCCAGGCTTGAGCCAATGAGGGCGAGCGTTGTCATGTACGAGGCGTGAAGATCGCGCTGGATGATCTGCGTTGAGATGGGGGCCGGCCGCAGTGAGAGCCTGCGGCAGACAGCGCGCTCGATCGCCGGGTCGACATTAGCGAACGTGCCTACCGCCCCGGAGATTTTTCCGACGCTGATCTCTTTCAACGCGCACTCTAAACGCTCGAGGTGTCGACGGAACTCGTCGTAGAACACCGCCAGCTTCAGGCCAAACGTCGTCGGCTCCGCGTGCATGCCATGCGTGCGGCCGATCGTCAGCGTGTTGCGGTGGCGGCGCGCCTGCACGGCGAGCGCCGTCAGAAGAGCGCGCAGATCCTCAAGAAGGATCCCCGTCGCCTCGCGCAGTAGCACCGCCAGCGACGTATCGAGAACATCGCTCGAGGTGAGGCCAAAGTGGAGGTAGCGACCATTAGGACCGACGTGATCTTCCAGATGTTCGATGAAGGCAATGACGTCATGGCGGGTTTTCGCTTCGCGCCGGGCGACTTGGGCGAGGTTCACGCGTGCCTTGCGACGTATCGCCACGACGGCGTGACGAGGCACGAGGCCGAGCGACGCCTGGGCATCCAGCACGAGCAACTCAACGGTGAGCATCACCTGGAGCCGATGCTCGTCGCTCCACAGGGCACCCATGTTGGGAAGGGTATAACGAGGGATCATAGCCGCACCTCCCCGCCCCGGCTCAAAGTCCGACGGAACTGACAGGTGGCGAGCGTGCTGCTTCGAACCGGTGGGTGAGCTAATCGCGACGTGTGGCGCACAGGTGTGCTTTCACAATACAATTTATTCTAACATAGAGTCGCCGGAGTGTCAAAAATCGATGAAGCAGTTTAGACGTTAGTCCATCAAGGAGTTGCGAGAGTGACGAACGCGTGATCGCTGACGACGCGCTGTGTTGCTCATCGGCTTGCAGCTCGTTTAATCAGATACCCCACGGGAGTGACGTACACGTCTTGGACCATCGATGGTTCCACATACACCGACGCGGACGAACCATAGACCGCTTCGATGAAAGGCAGATAGGGCGCGGCGCGGTAGAGCGCTTCCCACACGGCGTCTTCTGAGGGCTCCAGCGGAGACACCGTCGGAGGACGGACGCGCTGAAGTTCCAACCGTGAGAACTGGCCAGAGAGCCGCATCGGTTTATAGTAGCTCGACACGCCCAGCGCGGTCAGCCACGGGTGCCATTTCACGATGCCACCGCCGAGCGCCCACTGATCCCCATGCAGTCGGATGTGCACAGGCGCGTGAGACCCTGTGGTCACCGGGAGGTACGTCAACTCAAACTCGTCGCCGGAGAGCCGTTGCGTGGTGACGTGCGCGACGAGCGTCTCGCCGGAGAAGACGTGGAAGGCGTGCAGGAACCAGAGCCACATCCCCAGGATCACCCCGAGGCTCCCGAAGACGATCGCGGTGAGGAGACGCTGCAGCTTGTGGAGGATGCCCTGCGTCCCCCACACACCGCAGACGCTCCAGACACCGAGCAGCCAGACGATCACCGTCGCTGTGATGAGGATTGACATGGCGAGTTTGTCCTTGGCGACCTTTCACAGAGTATGCTAGACTAGCCGTGGGTCCAAAAGCAAATGTTAGATCTCGGCCTTGAATCCATGCAAGAAGACGGCGTCCTCATCCAAGAGGAGCCGGCACTCGAGATTGCGCTGCCGCAGGTCTTTGACCGGCCGTCGCTCACCATCGTGCAGCGCGGCAAGCTGGTGCACGTCGAGGGATTGGTCGCTAGGATCTTGCGGAGCCACCACGCCGATCCCACCGCCGGCCTTGGGACGGACTACCAAGAGCTCGTCAACGACTTTCAGCCACTCTTCACGTGGGCCATCGCATGCTGGGATTTCCTGCTCTCCACCGAGGGGTGTCGGTTCGTGCCTCGAGGCGGTGAGCAAAAATACGGTGTGCGTGGCGACTATCGGGCGTTCACGGATAAAGACTACTCACGTCTGGTCCATGGACTCTTTCGTGCCTGTACGCTCGAATTCGCCCAGCAACTAGAGGTCTCTTCACTGGCGCAGTGGCTGCGCGAGCGATTCTGGACGCTCATCCTCGAGAGCTATCGGCGCCTGGAGCAACCGTTGGATCCCCGTCAGCGCATCCTGACCCCGTACAGCTATCTTCGGTGCATCCCCTACCAGTTCCTCAACGACTTCCACCACGACCTCGTCTACGCGACGACCCAACGACTCGCGCCTCGCGAACGGCAAGCTGTGGAGACCTACTTCCTGCACTTCTACACCGAGTCCGCCACGGCAGCGCAACTGGACTGCTCGGCAGAGGACTGCGTGAGCTTCCTACGCCAAGCCCTCGTCAAACTGCTCCTCCACGATCGCCTCGTGTACTGCCTCCTCCGGCAAATCGAACGCTACTAGCAATCGCCTCACCTCGGGCCAGATGCGGGGCCGAACGCTTCTCTCCCATTGAGGATTCTCCGTCGGAAATAGCACTAGACGCACGGGCTGCTCTCCTCTATACTATGATGAGTATTTTGGTGTCTGAGAAGAATCTGGAGGGCTGTGTATGGCATCAATCGCCTCAGCGGTAGCGGTGCAAACGAACACCAAGACGAAGTGGTCCATTCTGATCGGCATTGCGATCATTCACGCCGGTGCGTTGTTGGCTCCGTGGACGTTCACGTGGAGCGGCTTCTGGGCGTTCTTCTGGCTGCAGTGGGTCACGGGCCTGCTCGGGATCACGCTCTGTTTCCACCGACTCCTGGCCCATCGCAGTTTCTATGTCCCGAAATGGCTGGAGTACGTTCTGGCGTTGTGCGGCACGCTCGCGCTTCAAGGGGGACCGATCAAATGGGTCGCCACCCATCGCGTCCACCATGCCTTCTCCGACCGGCCGCAAGATCCCCACAGTCCCACGAAAGGGTTTTGGTGGGCGCATATCCTGTGGCTCTTCGCCTATGATGAGGTCATCGATCACCCGACGAAATTCCAGCGCTACGCACCCGAGTTGGCTCGTGATCCCGTCTATCAGTTCCTTGAAAAGACGCAAGTCCTCTGGACGGTCCTCCTCGGAATTGTGCTCTATGCGTGGGGCGGGATTTCCTGGCTCGTGTGGGGTCTCTTCTTCCGCACAGCGTTCGTCTATCACTGCACGTGGCTCGTGAACTCCGCCGCACATTTGTGGGGCTACAAAACCTTTGACACGAATGAAGGCTCGACGAATAACTGGTGGGTCGCGCTGCTTTCCTACGGCGAGGGCTGGCACAACAACCACCATGCCTACTTGCACTCAGCCGCCCATGGCCTGCGCTGGTGGGAAGTCGATCCGACGTACCTGCACATCCGGCTCCTCGCCTGGTTGAAGCTCGCAAAGGGTGTTCGCCTCCCCCAGGGCAACCCGGCCAAACTGCCAACAGCCGAACCCATCACGACGCGCCGTCTCACCATTCCAGTCCCCAGCCTGTCCATCTAACAGCGTCGCTTGACCTCGACACACATTCAACACCGACCCATTAGCGGGTCGGTGTGTTGTTGTGTCTGGCACAGCGATTACAGCGACGCGGGATAGACAAACGTGATGGGCGCGTGAAGGTCTGGATGAAGGCTATGGTGAACCGGACAACTCCTGGCCGTGCGTTCCAACAACATGCGCTGCGACTCGTCAAAGCAAACGGAAAATGTCACCGTCACCGCGAGCGTTCCAATCCGTCGTATCGGTGTGTCCACCATCTCCTTGGTGACATGGACCCGTGTCCCGATGAGATCGAGTCCGTGGCGTTGCGCCACGATCCCCATCACCGTCAAGAGGCATGAACTCAGGGCCGCGGCCACCAGGTCTGTCGGAGAAAATGCGGCGCCCTGGCCATGGTGATCTGTTGGCGCATCGGTCGTCAGGACCATGCCCGACGGGCCGTGGGTGACGCGGCAACGGAGCCGCCCTTCATAGATGGCATCGATCTCTACCATCACTCACCTGCGCAGGGAAATCGAGCGCGCATGAGCCCTGTTTCTCGTTGAGGCTTGGATTCGAGAAGGAATTACAAGCGGACCAAATGACTAGAAAATACCACGCCAACCGCGAGGATAATCAACACGAGGGGGGCCAGCGCGATCATGGCCAGCAACCGGCGATCCGATTCCAGGTGCATGTAGTAGAGGGCGACTAACAGGGCTTTGGTCGTCGAGAGACCGAGGATGAGCATCACGGTGCCCCAATGAGGGATGTGGAGCCAGCCGCCCGACACTTCCGCAAGCAGCACCCCAAGGAGCATCAACCCCGCCAGCCAAATGCCGATGAGCAGATAGTTGGGTTGCAGGGATCGGCTCGTCATAGGAGGTAGAGGAGTGGAAAGAGGAAGATCCAGACGATATCCACGAAGTGCCAGTAGAGTCCGGCCAGCTCCAAGCGCTGTCGCTGCGAGGCCCACGTCGTCTGATGGAACGTCCGGCTCAGGACGAAGAGGTTGAAGCTGAGCCCACCCAGGATGTGGAGCCCGTGGAATCCCGTCAGCACAAAGTAGCAGGACCAAAAGACGTTGGTGCTTGGAAAAATCTCGTGGGCAAACTTCGCCGAGTATTCCACGCCCTTAATACCCAGAAAGCTTGCGCCCAACACAATCGTCAGGAGCAACCACCCGCGCGTCGCGGCGAGGGCGTTGCGCTGGGACGCGGCGAGCGCGAGCACGATGGTGACGCTACTGCCAATCAGAATGAGGGTATTCAGCGTGCCCAGGGGAACACTTAGATGTCCCTCGGGACCTGGCCAGCTCGGATTGCTCAGACGCAGCACGACGTAGGCGGCGATCAAGCCGGTAAAGAACATCACCTCCGAGGCGAGAAAGAGCCACATCCCCAACTTGCCATTGGGAACACCGGTCGCCGTCTGCGCCTCAAGGTGAGCCGTCGACGCCATCGCGTGGGCACTGCTCATCGGAATACCGTTTGCTCCCTTACGTCACACGCTGCACGCTCAACTCACGTGACGGTAGGGTATCACACGTCATTCCTTGTTGCAAGACAGCCCACACAGCCATGCCTCAGCGGCCCTTCACTCGGTCGGCTGGTCGGTCGGCGCTGGCGGATGCGACTTGGGCGGCCGCACCGAAGCGAGCGCGGCGAACGCCAACACCGCATAGCCCCAGAGCGTGAGCCACAATCCGGACCGAATCCCGATGGAGAACATCGTTCGGCTATTCAGCGTCAGCACTTTCCAAAATCCACCGCCGGCGATGACGATACACACGATGCCGATGGGGACCGCAACGAATCGCCCACCGCGTCCTGCCGCAAGGAGCCAACCGAAACCCAGCGCCAGACCCGGCACGAGTAAGACGGCGAAACTCTTCCACCGAACCCCTTCGCTCTTGCCCGTAAACAGTTCGATCAGTTGCATCGAGACTTTGGTTTGTTCCTTATGCGCGAGCATCGGAATCTGCGCGCCACTGACTTCCGTCGGGATATCCGGAAGACTGAAGGGACTCCACCCCGAACTCCGATGACCGCTGCCGGCGCCCCGCCCCACCGCTGAGTGCAGGCTATGGCGCATCCCCGAGGAGATTTTCTTGAAGAACGACGGCTCGCGCAGCTCGAGCCTCGCCCATGGCAAGAAAAACCCGACCAACGTTAGCAGCATCCCGGTACGCACCAACTGAATGGATGCGTTTCGCGCGGGCGGCTTGATCGTCATGCCCTCACTGGTCTCCTCATCAACCTCGGGGGCGCGCTGAAAAATACGAGAGCGGGGAGCGTCTTCGCGGACATCCGCTTAACTCCCCGCCCTCGTCGAATCAACTTGTTGCGTACGAACGCTCTAGCGCTGTGGCAACATCGCGAGCAACCGGCGCACTTGCTCGTCGGAATGCGACGCCACTTGTTGTCCCTTGGCATCGGTCACGACCACACGGCCATCGGCGAGCATCTGCGCCTTCAACAGGATTGCCCCGTCAGCGTTGAACGCCACGACGGTGTCGCCCTGTCGCTCAAGCCGCAGACTCGCAGTCGCTTGTCCATGCTGATACTGCTGAATCAGCAACGCGTCTCCCGTCGGTCCGGGCAGGCGTGTGAGCACCACTTCTGAATCCTTGCGGACGAGGCGCTTGCTCTGCGTTGATGGATCAGCCGGCGCGGCACTGAGCATGCTCTTGCCTGTCCAAAATTCGACGGAGTTGAAGATAATGGCATCGGCGGCGGTCGCAAGTCCGTAGACTGGTAACCACGCGCAGAGGACGAAGACCCCCTCAACGACCCACCGATTATCACTCACCTTCCCGTTCCAGTCGTACACTTTCCGGGTGAGCGTGAATGGTCCGTAACACCCGCTGACGAACATCCCTACGGCTACGAGCGCAGTGGCCAGTCGTTGCGGTCGCTGCATCAATCACCTCCTATGGTTGCCGGTAGCGTAGCACACACGGTCGAGGGTTTCAATCTTCACTCGGATGTGATGAAAGGTCACAGGTCATTCGTTTCGTAGTCAGTGACAAGCCCTGCGCGCAGCCATGCCGAGAACCACGCGGCCACCGCTGGCACATGATCGCCACGCTGTGCCGAGAGCTTCTGACACGCACGCTCCAGCGTGTCGCCGGCGAGCAACCGACCCAGCACCAGCGCCTGCGCTTCATCGAGCAGCTCGCAGCGCACCTCAAGCGCCTGGCGGAAGATCAGCACGCGCTGAGGCCGATCCCTGAGCTCAATGTTGATGGCCTCACGAGGCTGGGTACGCGCTTGCCAGATATCAAGGATGGGCCATGGCGAGGCAATGACGCTCACCGACGGTTGGAAGATCAACCGCGTACGCGCCCACGTCTCAAGGGAGAACGAGTTCAGGCGCGATGGATCGACCGGCGAATGTTCCGCTGCGTGAAAGGCCATGCAGATCTGCCACTCCAGGGTGGCGAGATCGGGAAGAAACGCAAGTCGAGCAGTCAGCGTTGAGGTGTTCAAAAATGCCGGCAGCTCACGACCCGCGAAACTGAGGTTGTAGTCATGCGAGGGGTGGCGCTGTGCATAGGCATGGGAGAGGTCCGCGAAGGCCGCATCTCCGAGCACGTGGTGCACCGCTTCATACACTTCGGCAAGTGCTTCATAGAGGCGGGTAACGTAGCCGCCCGCGTAGACCGCGAGACGTTCCTCGCCTGGCGTCTCACGCTGGGGATTGAGCAGCGTGGTCGACGCGCGTTGGGGCGGCACCTGCCCTGCGGCTGGCTGAACGCGAGCCTTGAACCACCGTTGGACTTCAGCGAGAGACGGTGCACTCATCGTGTTGGGTTTCGAGTTGGCGAATGAGCGCGTGTGCGCGTTGGGACGAGCGGCGATGGACCGATTCGATGAACAACCCGCACACACGCCAACACGCTAACGCGCCAACGGTTCTTGGACTGGTTGCCCGCCACACACTTGGACGTAAATTGCCCGGGCTTTTTCCGCTTCCTCTGCAAGCTGCGAGAACGGGGGGATGTCCTCATCCCATTCGATCAACGTTGTCACCGGCCCCCAGCGCTTCAGTGCGTCCCGGTAGAGATCCCAGACGGCATCGATGACCGGACGGCTGTGCGTATCAAAGAGGTAGCTGCCCATGTCGGTATGGCCAGCGAGATGGAACTGTCCGACGAGCTCACCGGGCACGTGCGCGAGGTACTCGTAGGGATCAAACTGGTGATTATAGGCGTTGACGTAGATGTTATTGAGATCGAGCAGAATACCGCAGTCGGAACGTCGCGCGACCTCGGTCAAAAATTCCCACTCCGGCATCGTGGAGTGCCGATACGTGACGTACGTCGAGACGTTCTCCAGCAGAATGCGCCGCTGCAAGTATCCCTGCACCTGCTCGACACGTCCCGCGACGTGGCGAATCGCTTCTTCGGTGAATGGCAGCGGGAACAGATCGTGGAGGTTTTCGCCCTCGACACCGGTCCAGCAGAGATGATCGGACACGATGGCCGGATCGATGCGATCGACAAGTGTCTTCAATCGCTCCAGGTATCGCTGGTCCAACGGATCGGTCGAGCCAATCGAGAGCGACACGCCGTGCAGCGCAACAGGGTAGTGGCGTCGCACCGCCTCGAGGATGTGGAGCGGGCGTCCTTGGGAGTCCATGAAGTTCTCCGAGATCGCCTCGAACCAATCCATGCGCGGCCACTCGCGGGTGATGACGTCGTAGTGCTCGGTCCGCAGACCGACGCCACAGCCCAGCGTGGGCCACCGATGCATCGCGACGCGACTGCCCTGTTGCGCCATACGGACTCTTTGAAGCTTAGCTCTTTGCCGGAGCGTCAGCCGTGAGACGACCACCCTCGATCTTCAGACAGGTGTCCTTCTCTAATGAAATGGAACCTTGTCCCTTGCACTCATTCTTTCCTGCGCAGCCGTGGCCCTTGCCGCCACAATCGCCTGCTCCCTTGCACTTGTTGATCCCATAGCACGAGGTCTTCGACGAGGCCATATTATCAGCCCCCTGTGCCGGCTGCGTGAACCACACCGAGCCTGCCGCCGCGAGAATCCCCGCAACCGACGCAACCAAGAGTGCCCGCGATGTCGTACTGTTCATTCACTCCTCCTGTGATGACACTGCCACCTACGATCGTTCCCAACGCATGGTCCGACTGCATCATGGTTCGGCGTCACTTAGCGATCCCTTCCACCTCCAGTGTGATGTCGACGTCATCCCCCACCAAGAATCCTCCGGTTTCCACGGCCTGGTTCCACGTCAGACCGAAATCTTTTCGATTGAGTTTCATCGTCGCCGTAAACCCTGCGCGGAAATTCCCCCACGGGTCTTTGCCTTCCCCATGAATCGCAAGGTCCAACACCACCGGCTTCTCGACCCCGTGGATCGCCAGGAGGCCATGCAGCTTGGCGCTGGTGGATGTCACGTCGGTGATCTCAGTGCTCTTAAAGGTGATGGTCGGGTACTGCTCCACCTCGAAGAAATCCTTGGACCGGAGATGGTGATCACGTTTTTCCACATGCGTATCGATGCTGGCGGCCTGAATCGTCGCCTGCGCGGTCCATTGCTCCGGATGGCCCGGGACGTAGACGAGCGTACCCTCGTACTGATCGAACGTGCCCTGGACGTATGAGAACAGGTGCCGGATCTTGAAGCCGATCGTCGTGTGATCTGGGTCGATCGTGTAATTCGTCGCCCACGCCGACGGAGCCATGAGCAGCGCACAAAGAACTCCAAATCCCGCGACACGCTGACGCATCATCAACCTCCTCAGTATGTACGAGCGCTTGATGTGGTTTCACCTACCAAGTCGTCGGGTGTGTTGCGCCATCCTTACACGCTGGCCGTCGTGAGGAGCTCGCGTACCAATCCGACAATCTGATCGCGGATGCGCCGGGTGTCTTCAGGCGGCAGCCCCACCGGATCCGGAATGTTCCAGTTAAGACGCGTTCGGGCGTTCACCGAGGGACAATAATCGCCGCAGCCCATCGTGACGACGTAATCCCAGCGCGTTGCGGGAACCTCGTTGAGCCCCTTCGAACGATGACGGCTAAGATCGAGTCCCAACTCCTGCATCATCTGAATGGCGATCGGATGGAGGCGTCCACTTGGAGCAGAGCCCGCGCTCCAGATCTCCCACTGCTCGCCGACCAAGGATCTCGCAATGGCTTCCGCGATCTGCGAGCGGCAGGAGTTGGCCACGCACACAAACAGCACACTCCGCTTTCCCACCTCAGGCGACATGGGCGGGTGTCGTTACGCGAAGCGGTAGACGAGTGCGGCGAGTATGGCGGCCACCGGCAACGTCAACACCCAGGAGAGGAGGATAGATCGAATCGTCTTCCATTGACCCTGCCGTGTCGCCACGCCGAGACCAAAGAGGCTCCCGCAAGAGACGTGCGTCGTCGACACCGGCAGCCCCCAGCGCGACGCAAAGAGAACGAGCAACGCGGTGACGAGATTGGCGGTGAAGGCTTGTCCGTGGTTCATCTTGGTAATCCGCTGACTCATCGTCAGCGCCACGCGTCGCGCATTGAGCCAACCGCCGATCGCCATCGCCAAACCGACGATGAGGAGCGCAGTGGTCAGCGAGATGTGCAACGCGGCCGCCGCAATCAGCAGCGCGACGATCTTCGGAGTGTCATTCAACCCGCGCGCAAAACTCACAGCGCCCGCGGAGAGAAAATGTAATCGATCCAAAATCCATTGCGCGTCGATGCCGATGACGCGCCCGTAATAACGCTGTGTGCAGTGCTGCAGTTGACCCACGGAGAGCGTGAGTCCTGTGGACGGTAACACGGCGGTGCCATCAGGCCGCACCTGCACAGGCTCCATTGCTCCCCCATCGAGACACAGACACATCTGTCGCTCGACACCCAGCTGCAACCGGAAAAATCGTAAGAGCGGATACACGACCATCGTGATGGCGAGGCTCATCAGTGGGCTGACGGCTAGCGGCAGGAAAAATCCTTGCCCGAGCTTGGAGAGATTGACCGACCCTGCCGCCGTGAGCCCCGCGCCAACGAGCGCGCCGGTCAGCGCGTGGGTCGTCGAGATCGGCCAGCCGGTGAGTGTCGCCAACATCACTGTCAGCGCCGCACCCATCGCGACCGCCAGGAGAAACGTCGACTGATGTGTCAACACGTCAGGCACGAGCCCTTTGCCGCTGAATGCTTTCATTAGTCCGACGGACAGCAGCGCAGCCGCACAGGAGCCGGCGAGCGTCGTCGCCGTCGCCCACCAGAGCGCACGGCGATAATCGGTCGTGCCGCTGCCAAACAGTGTGGCGACGCCCTTGAAGTTGTCGTTCGCCCCGTTGCTGTAGGCGAGGAAGACGACCGCGAGCGCCAAGAGGATCAGGAGCATCTCACCCTCGAAGGAAGGCGTCCTCGATTGTTGTGGAGCGGTCTGTGCGCACTACTCTTTCGTCACAAGAATGGGTCCGCAGCCAATGCGCGCGCCGGCGTTACCAGTCGGCTGACCGAAGTCGTCCGGCTTTTCGTGCAGTACGAGCGCTCGTCCGGCGACACTGTACGTACCGCCGCTCAGCGTGACCCCTGGCAACATCTGGCTTAACGCGCCGGAGCCATCCGCACCTACGTCCATGTTGCCCACATCACCTGGGTGCGCCTTGGTGAGTCCGTCCTTGGGGAGAAACCCGTGGGTGACGTTGTCGGGATTGTAGTGTCCGCCGGCGGCGTTGCCGAGATTGCCGCACTCACCGTATTGGTGGATGTGGATCCCGTGCGTTCCAGGAGGCGCGTGCGCGACTTGCACGTCAATTTTGAGCCCAGCCGGGGTATCGGTGAGCGTGGCCGTCCCTTCAATTCCTGCCGAGGTCCCGCTCACGGTGGGACTGATCTGCACTGTTGCCGTTTCAGCTCGTGCGTTCGCTGACATCATCAACACACCGGCACTCACCACCATCAAGACCCAGCCACGCTTCATCGCGACCTCCTTCAATCATCGTTGTTCCAGCAAGATAAACACGTCACCCCAACTCGTAGACTTTCTCAGGTTTCCACCACGCCACCAGCAACTCCACGGAGGCGTGCAGGGCCGGGGCCAGCGACGTACACCCCGCGTAGAGGAATCCCGCCGCGAGCGGCAGGAGAAATGGGACCACCGCGTAGAGGTGACGTGAGAGCACGTAGCTGATGGAGACTAAGGTGTAGAGGCCGAGTGCGACTTCCCCCCACCACCACACCGCATCGGATGCCTGGCGCCGGTAGTCGGGATCCTGAGTCCCCCGGCGGTGGCCGTTATATTTTGGCGTGCGGTGAAATGGCGAGGCCGCCCGACGCAGCGCTTCCCAGACACCTCGGGTATTGTTGAGCGCTAAGCCCATACTGACGCTCATCAGCGCCGGCAGTTCAATCAGCAACGGCCAGCGCGAACGTTCCTGCTGCTGCCAAGACGCGACCCCGTAGAAGAGCGCCGTGGTGATCACGAGCAGCATCCCTACGAAGCTTTCCCAGCTGCCGGGATGCGGCTGCAACGAGGTGTGCGTCAACATCAGCGTCGGGAGCATGAGGACTGCGCACAACAACCCCAGCGGATAGTGGAACCAGTTGCACAAGTGAAAACACGCTTCGAGCTTCACGCGCCAAGGCTGGCGGCTGCGCCAGATGGCGGGCAAGAGCTTGAACCCCGCCTGGATCGAGCCCTTGGTCCATCGATGCTGTTGGATCTTGAGGCTGCTCATCTCAATCGGCAGCTCCGCCGGCGCGATGACGTCCTCAAGATAGCAGAAGCGCCAGCCGGCCAGCTGCGCGCGGTAGCTCAGATCGAGATCCTCGCTGAGCGTGTCGGACTGCCAGCCTCCCGCGTCGAGAATCGTTTGCGCGCGCCAGATCCCGGCTGAGCCGTTGAAGTTGAAGAAGCGGCCGCTGCGGGAGCGCGCGACCTGCTCGATGAGAAAATGGCCGTCGAGCATGAGCGCTTGCGCGCGGGTCAGCAATGAGTCGGTGCGGTTCAAATGTCCCCACCGCGTCTGCACCATGCCGATGTCCGGATCGGTGAATTGGTGGATCGTCCGTTGCAGGAAATCTGGTTGCGGTACAAAATCCGAGTCAAAGACGGCGATAAATTCTCCGTGGGACGCAGCCACCCCTTCGGCGAGCGCGCCCGCTTTGAAGCCGCTGCGATGGGTCCGGCGCACATGGTGGATCCAAACGCCGTGGGCCCGGAGATCGGCCACGCGATCGCTCACCACCAGTGGCGTGTCATCCGTGGAATCATCGAGGACCTGGATTTCCAGGCGATCTTTGGGGTAGTCCAGGCGGATCACCGCGTCGAGCAAGCGCCCAACGACGTACGGTTCATTAAAGATGGGAAGTTGGACCGTCACGATGGGGAGCTGATCAAACATACGAGTCAGCACAGGCCTGTGATGACGGACGCGCCACCAGAGGCAGACCAGCCACACGCGATAGAGACTGAAGACCGCCATCGCGATCAGTCCAATGCGCTCAGAAAGATGGAGGAGCTTAATCAAGACTGGCATGCTGTTGATCCGATACGACACCGCTCAGGCACACGGCCTGCTTGTGCACCCGAGCGTAGGGTTGTGGAGGCCTATTATACGATAAACATGTGACGTCAAACAAGCTGAGCTCGCCATGTGGCATGTCGTTCGTTAACGCGTCGTTTGTGCGTTGAGCGACCAGTCGTAGTCCATAAACCGGACGTGCAGCTCGTAATCTTTGACGAGCTCTTGGCCAATGGCCTGCGCGATCGCTGGATCCAATACCGGCCGCAACCGTTCGAGGAGGCTCTGGGCGGTGAGGGCCCCATTCGGGACAAAATCAGCGGCGTACCACTTAAAGATCTTCGACACCCACAGCGTGTCCTGCCGTGGATCAAGCCGTAACCCCTTCTCTGTATTTGAAAGGAATTGTTGCACCTGCTGGGTCAGCTGCGCATCGACCCGATCCGCCGTGTAAGCCTCGCTGCGCAGGATCGGACAGCTCAATGACGCGCACACCACGGCGAAGTGAATGCGCCAATCACCGAGCGCGCGCGCCTTGGCCTCGATGCCATTGAGCGTCAGCGATTCTCCAGCGATCTGGTAACGAATCCCATCAAAGAAACCTTTGACGTCCTTGACCGACTTGATCGGGTAGTGATCGAGCACCCCCTTGATCACACACGCATTGTACGCATTGATCCAAAACGCCAGTCGCGCGTCACGCGAAGGTAGCTGCTCAGATTGCACACCTCCCAGCATTCCCAGGTAGAGAATGAGGATGTCGTCTGCGTGGTTGAATCCTCGATAATCCACTAACCCATCTTTCACATAATTACGGAGCATCTGATCCCATGCGACGTGGTTAACCTCCATCGCTGAAGCGGCGGGCAAGATGCCGAGCATGACCACGATGCCGAGGATTGCCTGGCCGAATTTTGATGTGGCTGTCATCTTCTCAACGCCCCCACGCGAGTACGTGTCCAAGAAAGCGCTTCACTCCTGGATTTAACTTTGACTGCAGGTACGTGTTGGCTACACGTTTGATCAACTCTGACTGGGTTGGGTAGGGATAGATGGCGTTGGCGAGAGATGCTAATCCATTTTTACTCGTCATCGCGAGCGTAAAGTAGGTTAAGAGATCTCCGGCGTGCGCAGCCACGATGGTCGCGCCGAGTATCGTATCGGTTCCCTTCTTCAGATGGACGCGGATGAAGCCGCCATCCTCCCCATCAAGGATGGCTCGATCGTTATCGGTAAACGGCACAGTCAGCGTCGTCACCTCATAGCCGCGCTCTTTGGCTTGCTGCTCATAGAGCCCCACATGCGCAATCTCGGGATCGGTGTACGTACACCACGGTACGATGAGCCGGTGTGCACGGCCACCCAGTTTGAGGGGAAAGAGCGCGTTCATCATCGCGATGCGTCCGAGGGCATTGGCGGTGTGGGTGAATTTGAAGGGGCTGGCAATGTCGCCCGCCGCGAAGATACGTGGATGACTCGTCTGGAGGAAGTCGTCCACCTTCACACCAGTCTTGTCATACTGCACGCCCGCTGCCTCCAACCCTAACCCATCGGTGTTCGGACGACGGCCCGCCGACACTAGGATCACATCGCAGGCAACGTCCACCGTACGCCCGCCTTGCTCCAACACAATCACCTTCTCCCCTGCCCGCACCTCCACGCGCAGCGTCTTCGCCTCGAGGAGCAGTTGAATCCCCTCGCGGATAAATGTTTGCTGGACGATCTCGGCCGCATCCGCATCTTCGCGATTGAGAATGTGTCCGGCGTTATGGATCACGATCACGTCGCTGCCGAAGCGTCTGAACGTTTGCGCCATCTCGCAACCAATGGGACCTCCGCCAATGATCGCCAACCGACGCGGGAGCGTGGTGAGTTCGAATACCGTCTCATTCGTGAGGAACCCGGCTTCCTTGAGCCCTGGAATCGGCGGTACTTCCGCCCGGCCTCCCGTCGCAATGACGGCGCGCGCAAACCGCAATGTCGTGCCGCCAACCTCGATGGTGTCCGGTCCGGTAAATCGGCCCTGCCCCAGATAGACGTCGACGCCGGCCTCTTTCAGATGGGGCACCGAATCGGCTGGGCTGATGCGCGCGCGCAGCCGGCGCATCCGCTCCATAACGGCTGCGAAATCTACGCTGACACCCGACGGCACGCGAACGCCGTAGTTACCGGCGCGCTGTACCATCGCCGCGACCCGTGCCGCGCTGATGATTCCCTTTGAGGGCACGCATCCGGCGATGAGACAGTCGCCGCCCGTCATGTGCCGCTCGATCAACGCCACGCGTCCACCGATGGCCGCACACCCTCCGGCCGCTGTCAGCCCTGCCGTCCCTGAGCCAATCACGATTAGGTTGTAGCGCCCTCTCGGCGTTGGGTTAACCCACTCCATCGGATGGGTGTTCCGCGTCAGTTCACGATTGTGAACATCGTCTGGGAGAATACGGGCTTGACCCGACTGCGTCTTGGATGGGGCGAGTGCAGAACCGCTCATGACCGCCCTCCCGCTGAGGCCGCACGGCGCTGCTTCCACTTGGAGGTCCCCACCATGAGGCCGACGATGAGGAGAATCGCCACGAGCAACTTCCACATCTGTTTCGGATCGGTGAGCGAGTAGCCAAGATACACAAAGGCGAAGCACCCTGGCAACATCCCCAAAAAACTCGCCAACACGTAGGGCACCAGCTTGACCCGCGAGAAGCCGAGCCCATAATTCTGAAAATCAAACGGGACGTTCGGGATGAGCCGGATGAGGAGGACGGCTTTGAAGCCGTTGTCCTCAAGCTTCTGATCAAGGGCGGCGACTTTGCCTTTGAGCAACTTGGCGACGGTCTCGCGCCCCAGCAGACGCGCCACCAAGAATTCGCTCGTCGCCCGCGCCGTCGCCCCCACGAGTGCCGCGAGTGTACCCCACCACGGCCCAAACGCGAGCCCCCCCGTCAGCGTCATCACGCTCGCAGGAAGCGGAATGAGCGGCTGCGCATACGCCAGCAAATACACGGCGGGCGCCCACACGCCAAACGATAGCACGAAGCCGCGAATCTTCTCCGGCGTGATGTGTCGCAGATCGATGCCCGACGCATGAATGAGTGTGCCCAAGCCCGCAAGAAACAGAAGTAGTAGGCCGAGCTTCACCCACGTTGAGCGTTTGGTGCTCACGAAATCTCCTTAGCCTTGAAACCCGGCCTGCTTGTGTGATCCGTCGCAGAACGGCTTCGTCTTTGAGTGACCGCACCGACATAACGCGATGGTCGGCTCCGCAACAGGAAGCGTTGCACCCGCTGCGTCTTTCAACTCCACCGCTCCTTTGACAATGTAGGGCCCGTTCTTCACGGCTTGAATCTGCACGTTCGTCTCGGCCATGTCATCCTCCCTTTTTAGTTAACAACAGCCTGGCGACCCGTTGGTCGGACAGCACGCTTCGGCTGCGGACTCTCTGCGTTCACCGCTCGGCTCCACAATCGTAAAGAGTCCGGCGTACGGCGGCTGCGAGAGCTTCGCCGCGGTGTCCGTGCACACCTGGATCTCCACGTTGCGCGGAAACAGGTGCCCTTCCTCATCGAGGACCGCCTTGAACGGTCCTCGGTAGATCGCCCGCTGACCGAGGTACGTACAGCCCTGCGTCTTCTCGAACTTGAAGCCCTGCACCGTCACCGAATAAAAGTTGAACCCCTCAATCGTTTTCCAAAACGTCTTCTTCATCACCGACAAGCCGTAGAAGCCGGCTTGCTCGAGCATCGCCAGGAACTGCTCTTCGGTCAGCGCGCCGACGATACACTCGCCCCAGAGCTGCTCATTCACTTTCAAGCGCGGCGGCACCTCGCGGTCCGAGACGATGTCGGCGATGACGGCGCGACCGTGGTCTTTGAGGACGCGCCACAGCTCGGCGAACACCTTCGGCTTATCCGGCGAGAGATTAATGACGCAGTTGGACGTCACGACGTCGGCGGTCTTCGTCTCCACCGGAATCTGCTCAAGATAGCCTTTGCGAAATTCGACGACGTCGTAGCCGAGCGTCCGCGCCACTTTCACTTGACTCTCGCGGGCCACCTTGAGCATCTGGTCGGTCATGTCGATCCCGATGACACGCCCGGTCGGCCCAACGTGCTTGGCCGCGATGAAGCAGTCGATGCCCGCCCCGGAGCCCAAATCCACATACACCTCGCCGGATTGCGGGTTGGCCGACGTCACCGGCGAGCCGCAGCCGTAGAAACGGTCCAGCACCTCTTGCGGGATATGGCCGATCTCATCAGGGTCGTACTTCGTCGGACAGCACAACTCGGCTTGCGGCTGTTCGGCCGCCTGCCCGTAGAACTGCTGGACAATCTTGCGCGGCTTCTCGACGTCAAAGGAGAGCACGCAGTTAGAATGCAGGAAGGCGACTTCGGTGTCGTTCGCTCCCAGCTCGGTGGTGCCGCAAACGATCGCGCCATCACCCATCGCATGGTAGAGGCGCGGCGCGTCGTAGCCGGAGCGGCGATTGATGAGGGCGTACTTGCGCGCCGTCAGGACATCTATCGCATCGAGCAGCAATTCCCGATAGAGCGGATAGTACGGATCGTCGCCGAGAAAATCGCCGGAGAAGAAGTAGCTGTGCTCCAGGTCCCCGCCGCCGGTCAGAAACCGGAAGGGATCGCCCGCGGCCTGCGGCTTGCGCACGACGCTGGTCTCTCGAATGCGCTGGAGGATCGGACTCTGGTGCCAGATCTGCTCGAGCGTGGTGCCGTTGGTGGCCTCACCGCAATCGAGCGGCGCGTGATTGGCAAACGCGGCCGAGGGATAGACACGGCCGTCGGCGTACACACACAGACTCTGCCAACCCGCGTTGCCCAAATCGAACTTGATCCCGGCGGGAGCGTTGGCGCGCAGCTCAAAAGACGCGGCGTTATCGAGGACGATACCCCGCGCATCCGCCTCGCGCTTGACGAGCCGGACCGCCTCGATGAGCCGCTGCGTCGAGGGAAACCATCCGTTTTGCTCTTCGGTCACCCGCCCTCGCCGGTGCATCCACATGATGTGCTGCGCATGCACGCCGCACGACTCGGCCAGGCGCGTGATGTGGGGCAGATCATCGAGGTTGCTGCTCGTCGCCACGGTGGTGATCGTCACGTCAAATCCTCGCCGGCTGAGCTCCCGCAAGCCTTCGATGGCGGCCTTCAAACTCCCCGCTCCACGAATCGGATCGTTGATCGCTGGGGTCGAGCCATCGATGCTGACCTGAAACTTCACCTTCGCGCGGTCGAACGCATCGAGGAACGCCCGTCGCGGACCGACGAACAACGTGGCGTTGGTCAAAATGATCAGTTCGATGCCGTGCGTTTCCGTGATGAGCCGGATCAGCTCCGGAAGATCTGCTCGAACGAACGGCTCGCCACCGGTCATATAGAACCGATCGACGCCGAGTGCTACCGCCTGCTCGATCAACCCGCGCCACGCCGCCGTCGGCAACCCTGTGTCCCCGCGCGGTGAGGAGCTCACCAGACAGTGGCCGCAGCTGAGGTTGCACGAGTTGTTCGTGTGCAGCCACATCTCGCGCAAGCGGGAGGCGTGCACGTAGTGGGCGCGTCCCAAATACGGGGCTGGCTCGACGGGCCTCAGCGACAGGATGCCGTGACGCAACGCCTCGCTCACAAACGCCTGCACATGCATCCAGGCCTTGCCGCTCTCAAGCTGCTGCTGCCCGCCGTAACGCGCCACTACTTGCGAAAACGCCAGTGGGGATTCTGTGGTGGTCCGCAGGATCCAGGCCCCGCGCTCATCCGTCGTGACCCAATTCGGAGATGCCGCATCGACAAAAAGCGTCCAGTGTCCACGCGGAATCTCGGTGAGGGATGGCGCGTAGAGGATCGACTGGTGATTCAACTCCGGCATGGTTCCCTCCTGTGACTGAGCGCGGCGATGGTCATCAATGGCGCTGATACGCGCCCTCGCGCAGACTCCTCTGCGAGGAATCGCTGGACGTCCGCAAGTTGGTCGATGTCATAGCCCTCGCGCAGCGTGTGAACCCGCACACCCAGCACGCGAGCTTTGGCAACCGTTTCCGTGTACACCTCGGGCGTGCTCCAAGGAATGTCGTCGAACAGCGCCGGCATGGCACGCGAAAGACCAACGAGATAGTAGCCTCCGTCGGTGGAGGGGCCGATGACCACGTCGTGCTGTCTGAGTGCACCAAACGCCTCTTCGAGATCAGACGGTTCAAGCCACGGCGAGTCGGTGCCAATCGCGACCACAGGGCCGTTCCCCTCAGCCAATGCGGCCGCGGTCGCATGCGCCAGCCGATCACCCAGCGTGCGGCCTTGTTGCGGAGACAACAGCCACTCAGGGCCCACCCAGGCGCGGGTACGCTTTAGCGCGTCGGCCGGCTCGACGCACAGCATAGCCTCCTTCTGAAACCCGCGCAACCGCGCTAGCGTCAACTCGACACAGGCACGATACACCCCACTGGCTGCGTCATCACCCAGTGACGCTGCCAGCCGCGTCTTCACCTGGCCCGGCGTCGGATACTTCAAGAAGACGAGGAGTCGGCGCATGCCAGAGGCGCGACGTCAGCGGATGCGCTGCACGCCACGCGAACAATGGTCCAGAGAATCGCCACACCCGCTCGAACGGTCCCCGTAAGCGTTCCGGAAATTTTTGATCGGCCAATGCGTGGGCGGTATGTGACCGACACCTCCTCGATGGCCAGCCGCGCTTTGGCGGCTTTGGCTTGCATCTCAACGGTCCATCCAAATGTCTGATCACGCATCGCGAGCTGCTGGAGTGCGTCTCGCCGGATCGCGCGAAACGGACCGAGGTCGGTGTAGCGCACCCCGAAGCACCAGCGCATCAGCACACAGGCTACGCGATTGCCAACGCGCTGCTGCAGCGTCAGGCTACCCGGTTGCGCCAGCACAATGCGTGAGCCGATGACCAAGTCTGCGCGGCCCTGCGCAATGGGCTCTACGAGTTGCGGCAGTTCCTCCGGATAGTCTGAGTAATCGCCGTCCATGAAGACCACCGTCTCGACCGAGGGATCGAGCGCGGACAATCCGACCAGACACGCGCGGCCGTAGCCTGCGCGAGGCTCGCTCACCACGTCCGCTCCGCCCTTCCTCGCCACCTCGGCGGTGCCATCCGTCGAGCCGTTATCCACCACGATCACTTGGTGGACCACGTCGCGCGGAATCTCCGCTAAGACGGCGCCGAGGGCGCGGGCTTCGTTACGGGCTGGAATAATGACAGCAACGCGCATCAGCGATGTCAACGGTTCGAACCTGTTCGATCTTGCACAGTGTTGATGGGATGGTGGGTGGCGAGTGGGTCGATGAGCGGCACGTCGAAATTTTGAGCGGGCACGGTGCCCCGCCAGCGGCGGGGCGAGTGAAAAATTTCGTCGAGCGAACACCGGCCTCGCTGGGGCCGGTGGAGCGATGACGCGAAGCGACCCCGAGCCAACAGCCGCCAACACTCCCACAGCACCAGCACCATCACCGGCACGTACTCGAGCACGTGCGCCCATAACGGAATGACCCAGCGTCCATCCGTTAAGCGTCCCGGCCACACCGTGTACGCGAGCACTACGGTGCCCGTCAGCGCCATCAACGCGGGCACGCGCCAGAAACAAAAACATGGAATGAGCCAGATGAGATACCACGGATGCAAGACGGGACTGAGCAGCGCCGCCGCACCGAGCGCTCCCAAGAGATACTTCACCGGATCAGCTTGACGCCACGACCACCACAGAAGGAAGAGTGCCCACGCACCGGTGACGAGGTAGCGGGCCAGTCCCGCGTTGCCAGTCAGCCACACGCATAGAAGGTAGAGCGACGCATTCGACTCAAAGCGCGTGGTCATGGCCGAGAGGCTTTCATGCAAGGCCCTCAACACCGACAGATGTAGTACCAGCGGCGCGGCCGAGATGAGCACACAGACAACAAGCCAGCGTCGTTCATGACGACGGAACCACCACCAGGGCCAGAGGATCACCGAGATGAATTTTGATAAAAACGCCGCGCTCCAACTCAGCGCTGCCCCGGGCCAGCGTCGAGCCTCCCACGCAGCCAGACCGAGCCACAATAAGGCGAGTCCGATCACATCGTTGTGGCCTGAGCCGGCGACCTCGAGAATGGCCAGCGGATGCCACGCGTACGCCGCCACCCACGCGAGAGCGCGTTCTCGACGCCAAAGGATGAAGAGCAGGCTCAGCAGCGTCAGCAGCTCAGCCGTCACGAAGACCACTTTTTGCACGGTCAGCGTCGGGCCAATCGCCACGCCGAGGCGAAAGGCGAGCTGCGTCAGTGGTGGATACACGGTACGCAGATGCGGGAAGTTGATGCGCGCAAACTCGGCGTCACGCAACGACGTGAGCGCCGGATGGTCGGGCGGATAGGCGTACGGATCGAGGCCCGCCTGCTGCACGCGTCCGTCCCAGCGATAACGATAGACGTCATCGGAGAGCGTCGGCGTCGTGCCCAAGAGGATCAGCCGCGCCAGCACTGCGACGACCACGATGACGCCAACCACCAGTTTTGTCTGACGGCTGTGCTGCAAGGTGCGTTCCGATCGACCGATGAGCCAGAGCGCGAAGAGGTAGAGCGCAAACGCCGCGGCAAAGTACACGTAGAACTCGCCCAGATGCACCCGCACGTCCCCAAGCCCACGAATACGCCACCAACACCAGAGTGCGCCTGTCCCTAGCAAACCGAAGGTCGTCAGGAACCAATGAGGGGTGCCTGGTCCGCGCTCGTTCAATGCTTCACCGTTGCATTGGAATTCCGCTCGTTCATCTCATGGTGACTCCACCCTGGACGACGCAATCCATTCAAAGCCAAATCGACCTGGTTTTGTCATTACGATCATATGACTCTGAGCTGGGGTGACTTTAAAGTATGTCGTTGAATCCACAGTCAATCTCTCGGTTTCTCTGTGCTGCCGCCACGATTCCACCCACACGATACAGTCCCAGCTCGTAATGCGCTTGTCAACGACCCTCACCCTATGACTTGTTCCAATTGACGGGTCGAGTCCACCATTGAGCACCATCCCAAGACCAAAACATAAAAGTGGAAGACCTAACAGAGAAAATACAAGAATGTGAGCGAGCTCCCGCTCCCGTTGAACAGATGAATCCTTTCTAACGCGTTGCGTCGCAAGCCGGATAAAACCAACCATTAAAAGCACACTACAGCTAAGGGAACCGAGAAACATTTTCGTGCTAGCCAGCGGTACAAATGAAACCAGGCCCCAGCACGCGAGAATGAATCCAACCACGAGCGCAATGCCCGCGAGGACTGCAAAACCCATCGCCACACCCTCACTGTGACTTCAATAATAAGTTCTTGAAACCTATGGACACATGAAAAAGGTGCCGGGTTCCGCAGGGACAGGTGGTGGTTCCGTACAACGTGTCCTACAGGACCCGTCCAGTGATCCCTGACGTTGCACCATGCTATGCCCGGGTTGTGGACATGAATTAGGCGGTGGAGAGTGGTGCCGTGGCAACGCTCGGGCCCATCGCACAGGGCGGGCCAAACGGCATCGCGAGGACTTTGCCCAAGGTCACATCGTCGGGTTGACGGTACTCCGGGAGTCCCATGATCAGTCTCTGCTGAGCTTCGCCAAAGTGGTACGTCCCGAAGAGACGATCCCACCACGAGAAGATCGTAGAGTAGTTGGAGTTCGTGTGCGCTTTCACTTCGGAGTGGTGGATGCGATGCATGTCGGGCGTGACGAATATCGCGCGCAACCAGGACTCACACGGTTCGGGGATCTGCAGATTGGAGTGCTCAAGTTGGTTTGAAAACCCAAAGACGATCTCAAAGATGATAACGCTGGACACACTCGCCCCCAATACCGCAATCACGCCCAGACGAAAGATTGCGGAGAGCACCATTTCAGTGAGGTGGAATCGTCCCGAACTCGTCACGTCAAGATCCCGGTCGCTGTGATGGACGCGGTGCAGCCGCCACATCAGCGGCAGGCCGTGATACGCACGGTGCCAGAAGTACGTCACGCCATCGAGCGCGAGCACTGTGAGCACGACGTTGCCCCACGACTCGATCCCCAGGTGGAACAACAGGCCGAACCGATTGAGCGCACACGCGTGATAGACGGCGATGACCGACCCGCCGAGGAGCACGCTTAAGAGGAAGGCGTTTGAGCCGCCGATGAAGAAGTTGATGACATAGCGCCGCCAGCGCGACTCCACCGGCCGCCGAAACGGCCAGACGCTCTCCAGCAACAATAACAGGACGAACCCGCTGATCCCGATCACCCCGCGCTCAACCGTCAGCAGAGGAACCATCGGCGGTTACGCGCGACCGTGCCCGGCTTCTGCGAGCCAGCGCTCGCAATCCATCGCGGCCATGCATCCGCTGCCCGCGGCGGTGATGGCCTGACGGTACTTCTTATCCTGGACGTCACCGCAGGCGAACACACCCGGCACCGAGGTGGCCGTCGAATCGGGCTTCGTCACAATGTAGCCGTCTGTATCCAACTCCAGCTGCTTCGCGAACAAGGAGGTGTTCGGCGTAAAACCGATGGCGTAAAAAATACCGCCGCACGCCAACTCCCGCACCTGCTTCGTGTTGACGTCCTGCAGCTTGATCGCCGAGACCGCATCTTGGCCGAGCACGTCAAGGACGACGGTGTTCCAGATCACCTCGATCTTCGGATGTTTTAGGACACGCTCTTGCATGACTTTCGAGGCCCGCAACTGATCGCGGCGATGAATCAGGTAGACCTTGGAGGCGAACTTTGTCAGAAACGTCGACTCCTCACAGGCGGAGTCGCCACCACCAATGACGATGAGCGTCTTGTTGCGAAAGACGGGGAGCGCTCCGTCACAGACCGCGCAGGCGGACATTCCGTGGTTCCACAGCCGCTGTTCCCCTGGCAGATGGAGCCGCTTGGCCGTCGCGCCGGTCGAGATAATAAGCGCGTGTGCTTGCACTTCACGCTCCGACGACGCGACGGTGAAGGGTCGCTTCGACAGATCCGCGCGAATGATATCCTCGGTGAACACCTGCGTGCCGAAGCGCAGCGACTGCTTGCGCATGGCCTCCATGAGTGCTGGCCCGTCCACGCCCTCGGGAAATCCCGGATAGTTCTCCACCTCCGTCGTCGTCATGAGTTGACCGCCCGGGATGCCGCCGGTGGAAAAGCCCTCGAACATGACGGGCTGAAGATTCGCCCGCGCGGCGTAGATCGCCGCCGTATGTCCGGCGGGACCGGAACCGATAATCACCACCTGCTCTGACATCACCTGCCCTCGTGAGTTGTCGCGCGCACGATCACACTCAGCGCGTCGTGCTGAAATCGACCTTCGGTGCGTGCTGGGCCTCCGCCTCGGCTTGGAAGTAGGCGTTGCTCGGCGCAAAGCCAGTCAGTTTCGCGATGAGGTTGGAGGGAAAGCCGCGCGCGAGGACGTTGTAGTTGCGCACCGCCTCGTTATAGCGTCGTCGCTCAACGGCAATGCGATTTTCCGTCCCTGCGAGCTCATCTTGCAGCGCGAGAAAATTCTGATTCGCCTTCAGATCGGGATACCGCTCCAGCACTATCATCAAGCGTCCCAACACCCCTTCGAGTTGTTGGGCGGTGGCCACTTTCTCATCGACCGTCTTTGCCGCGCCCCACTGGCTTCGCAGCCGCGTCACTTCCTCCAAGACCCCCGCCTCGTGCGCCGCATAGCCTTTGACGGTATTGACGAGGTTGGGGATGAGATCATAGCGTCGCTGGAGGACCGTCTCCACTTGCGCCCATTGCTCGGCGATCGTTTCATGGCGCCTCACCAGCGCGTTGTAGGTCGGAATGCTGCCCCCGATGACGAGCAGGAGCACGATTCCGATGCTGAGCCACGTCTTCTTCATTTGCGTCCCTCCTCTGCGGACTGATGTGGATGCGATCGTGCCTCCACGACGTCGATGAGCACTTCAATCATGCGAACGTATTCATCAAACAACGCGTCCGGAACCACTCCGGCAACTGCGCGTCCAGCTTTCATGTGGGCAATGGTCTCAAAAACACGTGTCTGGATAGATACGTGTTTCGCCAGTTCGGCCAACGCGTCCAATTTTTTCGCCGGCACCTGCGGCTGATAGAGGCGCAGCGCGCCGCGGCACAGCACGAGAAACGTCGAGAGCGAGCGGACGAGCAACTCCGTTACTTGACGCGGCTTGCCGTGCACGAGGAGGTAGCGCGCGCGCAGCTGCATGAGCTTGCCCTCAAGCTCATGCGCGAGTTGGTAGCGCACGTGCGACGTGTCGATTGAGAGTGTGCGGGTCACATCCTCACCCGCAAGCACCCGGTGGCTCTCCTTCAGGTCCGCCATTTCGAGCGGGAACACGCCCGCGGCACGGGCTAAATGTTGCGTCGTAAACAGCAGCGGTGACGGATTCCCACAGCGAACCCACCGCCGCGCCAGCGGAGCCATCGTCTTCAAGACGTCTGCGTCCAAGCGATCGAGCACGATCAACACATTATAATCGGATCGCTTGCCAAGGTGATCACCGGCCGCGGCCGAGCCAAACAGCAGGATCGAGCGCAGCGAGGCTCCGCACGCTGCTTGTAACTGCTCGGACAAGGCGTCGGGCGTCATGCTCATTTTCTCATCGTCCGCTCACCAACTCCCACTCGCCCCGCCGCCGCCGGAGGATCCTCCGCCAAATCCTCCAAAACTGCCGCCACCAAACCCGCCACCGGACCACCCACCGCCGCCATAATACGGGAACCCAAAGAGGCTCGACCACCCAAATATTCCCACCCGAATGACAAACGACAAAAGAATGAGGACGACAAAAAACACGAGGTTCCAGTCAATGGTCGTCACACTGGATGTCACTGGAGTCTGGTGAACCGCGAGCAAGCCGGTCAAGGTCAGCCCAGCATCGCGCGCCACCAGCTCGGCGACGCTTAGCGCGCCGGCGATCAGACCATCGGCGTAGCGGCCCGCGCGAAACTGCGGCACCATCTGCTCGCGGATGATGCGCCCGCAGATCGCGTCGGTCAGCACATGCTCGAGGCCATAGCCCACCTCGATGCGCACGCGCCGATCGCGAATGGCGCACAGGATGAGGACACCGTTGTCCTTCCCCCGCTTGCCAATGCCCCAGTCGCGGAAGAGCTCAACGGCCGCGGTCTCGATGTCTCCATCCGTTACCGTCGGCACGGTGACGACGGCCATTTCAGCGCTGGCTTGTCGCTC
>Ga0209515_10001351_pt1 | contig 41432 bp, 39 predicted proteins | sample Subgroupgradi54m_FD_187454 | JGI IMG/M metagenome (GOLD analysis project Ga0209515, IMG submission 187454) | Subsurface groundwater microbial communities from S. Glens Falls, New York, USA - GMW60B uncontaminated upgradient, 5.4 m (SPAdes)... ... | reverse complement strand
GGGAGCCTGTCGGCCGCGACGATGTGGCGGGTGGTTTCAGGCGCGAGCGATCGCCCACTCATCTGGCCGTCGATCTGGCTTGCGCTCTCGGCCGGCGTCATGTTCGGGCTGCCGCTCCTGAAGGCGTGGGCGCGGCGGCTGGCCATCGTCGCGTCGGTGCTCTTGATGCTCAGCACGCTCGGGGTGGCCGGGCGGATCGTCATGGCTGGCCGGCCGCTCATCGGCCTGTTGGCGACGGTGGGCGCGGCGATTCACGTCATCGTGATCCGGTACCTGCAGCGTCCTGCGGTGAGGGCATGGTTCCTGCAAGGCAGCGAAGTGCGTAACCAGTAACCGGAAACCAGGGCAGGCCCCTGGTTACTGGTATCTGGTTTCTGGTTACTCCAAGCGGAGCGAGGACATGGCGAACATCTCCTACGACAAGGACGCGGATCTGGGCGTCCTGAAAGGGAAGACGGTGGGGATCATCGGCTACGGGATCCAGGGGCGTGGCCAGGCGCTGAATCTGCGCGATTCCGGCGTGAAGGTGATCGTGGCGCAGCGGCCCGGCGGGCCGAACTACGACATCGCGAAGCAGGATGGCTTTCGCCCGATGTCCGCGGCCGAGGCCGCGAAGAAGGCCGACATCGTCATCCTCCTCGCGCAGGACACGCTTCAGTCGCAGATCTACAGGGAGTCGATTGCCCCGCACGTGAAGCCGGGCAACACACTCGGCTTCTCGCACGGCTTTTCGATCCTCTACGGCCTGGTCAAGCCGCCGAAACACGTGGATGTGGTCATGGTGGCGCCGAAGGGACCGGGAAGCCTGCTCCGCTCGCAGTTCCTTGAGGGGAAGGGAGTGCCGGCGCTCCTCGCCGTGCACCAGAATGCGACCGGACGCGCCAAGCAGACAGCGCTCGCCTGGGCGAAGGGCATCGGCTCGACGCGGGCCGGCGTGCTCGAGACCACCTTCAAGGAAGAAACGGAAACGGACAACTTCGGCGAGCAGGCCGTGCTCTGCGGCGGGGTCTCGGCGCTCATCAAGGCGGGGTTTGAGACGCTGGTCGAGGCGGGCTACCAGCCGGAGCTGGCGTACTTCGAGTGCCTCCATGAGCTGAAGCTCATCACCGACATGATCTATGCCGGCGGCATTCAAGGCATGCGCAAGCGCGTCTCCGACACGGCCAAATGGGGCGATATCAGCCGCGGGCCGCGCGTCATCGACGCGCACGTGAAGGAGACGATGCGCAAGCTCCTCTCCGAGATCCGCTCGGGTGCCTTCGCGAAGGAGTGGATCGCGGAGCATGAGGCCGGGCGCCCCACCTTCACGCGGCTCATGCAGGAGGACGACAACCATGTGATCGAACAGGTGGGTCGGAAGCTGCGCGCGATGATGCCGTGGATTGCTGGCGGGACGAACCGATCAGAAGTCAGAGGTCAGACGTCAGAGGTCAGAAAAGACAAACGGCAGCCGCAGAGAAATCGCAAGCGGCAGATCGCGAGGAGCCGACGATGAGACGGTCTGGAGGGGTGACGGCCGTGGCCATCGTGTTGATGCTCGCTGGGATCTTGACGGGAGGCGGCGCCGTCATGTCCTTATCGACCGGCCCCAGGGTGCTGGGCGCGCTGGACCAGCGGATGAAGCAGCTCGAAACGCTGCCGACCGGGACCGGGCAGGGACAGATCACTCCGGAGCAGCTGACCAAACTGCGCCAGCGACTCCAGGAGGTCACACAGGAGTTGCGCGCGGTAATGGAGTCGCCTGCCGTTCGGATCAGTACGTTGCTCGCAGCGCTCATGGGGATCGCGGCATTCATGGCCGGCTTGGGGGTGTTGTTGCTGAAGGGTTGGGCCCGCACGCTGGCGATCTATCAGGCCGGGCTCTCGATCCCGCTCGGTCTCTTCGCCGCCATGAGTTCACCGCAGCAGCGGCTCTCCCAGGCGATGCTCCGGTTCTATGAGGGCCTGGTGGACCCGGCGACGCAGCAGCACCTGCAGCAGACCATGGCGCTCGGGCAAACGATCGGGCAGTGGGTGGGGATCATCGGGCTCCTGGCCTGGAACGGGTTCCTCATCTGGTTCTTCACTCGCGCCTCGGTCAAGTTGCAGTTTCAGCGACCGACACAAACCGTGTAATCAAACAGATCGAGATGACACCACAGAACCACAGAAGCGCCACAGAGACACAGAAGGTTTCCGTCGAGCAACCCTCTGTGTTTCTGTGCCTGCCTGCCGAAGCCTCGGCGCAGGCAGGGAATTCTGTGCCATCTGTGGTGTGTCGCTAGGTTTCACTATGAAGAATGTTTGAGGGCCAGGTGCATGATCCCCACGTGTTCATCGCAGCGCTGCGCGAGTTCCACGAGGCCCCGCCGCAGCAGCGCGGGACCTTGGCCAACGCCATTTCCGATGCGATCATCACGAAGCGGGTGGACCTGGCGGCGGTGCGGCAAGAGCTGCTTGATCACGGGGAGCACGAGCTGATGGATACGCTCAACCGGCTGATCGACCTCATTGAGCCGTATATCGAGGAAGGCGGCGTTGAAGAGTGAGGGGCAAGGGAATTTTCGATTTTGGATTTTCGATTTTAGATTCCGGAATCCAAAATCCGAAATCTAAAATCCAAAATTCGTGGCGGAGATCTGTAAGATGACACGACGGATCATTATCTTCGATACGACGCTGCGGGATGGAGAGCAGTGCCCAGGCGCCAGCTTGACGCCTCACGAGAAGCTGGAGATTGCCAAGCAGCTCGCCCGCTTGGGCGTTGACGTCATTGAGGCCGGCTTCCCGATCGCCTCGCCCGGCGATGCGCAGGCGGTGAAGGCGATCGCGCAGGCGGTCAAGGGGCCCACGATCGCAGCGCTCGCCCGCTCGCTGGCTGCGGATATCGACGCGGCGGCCGCGGCGCTCGAGCCGGCGAAGAAGAAGCGCATCCACGTGTTCCTGGCGACCTCGCCGATCCACCGCAAGTACAAGCTGCGCAAGGCGCGGGAGGAGATCCTGCGCCAGTCGGTGTGGGCGGTGAAGCACGCGAAGCGCTACACCCGCGATGTGGAGTTCTCGCCCGAGGATGCCTCGCGGACCGAGCCCGAGTTCCTCTACCAGGTGCTCGAGGCGGTGATCAAGGCCGGGGCGACGACGGTCAACATCCCGGACACGGTCGGCTTTGCCATCCCGGATGAATTCGGCCGGCTCATCAGAGGGATCACGGAGCGCGTGCCCAACGTCGACCGCGCGGTCATCAGCGTCCACTGCCACAACGACCTGGGGCTCTCGGTGCCGAACTCGCTCGCCGCCATCACAAACGGCGCCGGCCAGGTCGAGTGCACGGTCAACGGCATCGGCGAGCGGGCGGGCAACGCCTCGCTCGAGGAAATCGTCATGACGCTCAAGGTGCGCTCGGACTTCTATCAGGCGGCGACCGGCATCGACACGGCGCAGATCGCGAAGACCTCGCGCCTGGTCAGCAGCTTGACCGGCATCGTCGTCCAGCCGAACAAGGCCATCGTCGGCGGCAACGCCTTCCGCCACGAATCCGGCATCCACCAGGACGGCATCCTGAAGCATCGGGCGACGTACGAGATCCTGCGTCCGGAAGACGTCGGCGTCGGGGGCAGCCAGCTCGTCCTGGGCAAGCTCTCGGGACGCCATGCGTTCGCGAAGCGGCTCGCGTCCCTGGGCTTTCGGCTCTCGAAAGAGGAGCTTGACCGGGCGTTCGAGCGCTTCAAGCAGCTGGCGGATAAGAAGAAGGAAGTGTTTGACGAGGACCTGACGGCCATCGTCGAGGAAGAGCTGCCGGCCGTTCACGAAACCTACAAGCTCGCCTACGTGCACACCGCCTCCGGCAGCGACACGGTGCCGACGGCGACCATCCGGCTCACCAGGGACGGGAAAGAGTTGCAGGACGCGGCGTGCGGTGACGGGCCGGTGGATGCCTGCTACAAGACCATTGACCGCCTGACCGGCGTCTCACCGGAGCTGGTGGACTACAGCCTGCACGCCGTGACGAAGGGGAAGGACGCGCTCGGCGAAGTCGTCGTCAAGCTGCGACACCACGGGGTCGAGGTCACCGGACGCGGCACATCGACGGATATCATTGAAGCCTCAGCAAAGGCGTACCTCAACGCGGTCAACAAGCTGATTTCCTCCTCGACCCGGCGCTCCTACGTGAAGCGCCGGCAGGCCCTCCACCCCTAGCCCATGCTCCGCATGGGCAGTTTCGGGTTCCGAGTTTCGAGTTTCGGGTTCAACTCGAAACTCGCAACTCGAAACTCGGAACTGTTGTTATGACGCGGTTGTTTGGGGTGATGGGATCCCCCATCGCGCATAGCCTCTCCCCCGCGATGCATACGGCGGCGTTCCGGGCGATGCGCCTCGACGCGCTGTACGCCGCGTTCGAAGCGCCCCCGCGCTTCGTGCGGCCGATCCTCCGCGCCCTGATCCTGGCTGGCGTCGAAGGGCTCAACGTGACGGTGCCGCTGAAAGAAGCCGTCCTCCCGCTGATGGATCGGCTGGATCCAACCGCGAAGGCCATCGGGGCAGTCAACACCATCGTCATCCGCGGCCGCCGGACGACCGGCTACAACACCGACGGCGCGGGGTGTGTGCTGGCCCTCAACGCGTTAGGGTGGCGGCCCCGGGCGACGCATGCGGTGATTCTGGGAGCGGGCGGGGCGGCGCGGGCCGTGGCGTGGGAGCTCACCCGCTGGAGCGGCAGCTGCGTGACGATCGCCAACCGGCATGGCGCGCGCGCGCAGCGCCTCGCCCACTGGCTCTCTCGGATGCGCCCGCGTGCGTGCGTGCGGGCGGTCCCGCTCAGGGAGGTGTCGCTCGCTGACACGGAGCTCCTCGTCAACGCCACGACGGTGGGAATGCACGAGGCCGATGGGATGCTGGTTGAGCCCGCGGTACTCCATCGCGGGCTCCTGGTGTACGACCTCGTCTACCACCGGCAGACGACGCTCGTCCGGGTCGCCCGACGACGAGGATGTGTTGCGGCGGGTGGCCTCTCGATGCTACTATACCAGGGAGCTGAGTCGCTGCGCCTGTGGCTCGGTCGGCGGCCGCCCGTCGAGGCGATGCGTCGGGCGCTTGAGCGGGCGCTGAGATATGACTAACCCACGATTCTGAATGGTGCCGACATGGCTCCTGTGGCTCTACTGGTTCATCCTCGGCAGCGCGATCGGCAGCTTCCTGAATGTCTGTATCTACCGGATGCCGCGCGAGCAATCGATTGTGTCTCCACGCTCCCGCTGCCCCAACTGCCAGCATCCGATTGCGTGGTACGACAATATCCCCGTCGCGAGCTTCTTCATCCTCGGGCGGAAGTGCCGGCACTGCCGCTGCGCGATCCGCTGGCGCTATCCGGTCGTGGAGGCGTTGACCGGCGTGCTGACCGCGGCGGTCTTTGAGCGGTTCGGGACCGGCCCCATCGGGCTCGTGTACCTGGGGCTGGTCTGCGGGTTGATCGCTTCGAGCTTCATCGACCTGGAATTCCAGATCATCCCGGATGAGATCAGCCTGGGCGTGTTGGTGATCGGAGTGCTCCTCAGCATCGTGTTGCCGGTCCTGCACGGGACCGACTCGAGGCTGCTGTCGCTGAGTCGCTCGGTGACCGGCCTCTTGGTGGGCGGTGGATTGCTCTATGGGACCGGGGCGGCTGGCAATGTCGGGTTGTGGGGGTTGCGGTGCCTCGGCGTCCGCGTGCGCCACAACCCCTTCTGGCGTGCCAAGCTCGCGAGGTACCGACACATGAAGGAATCGATGGGGGGCGGGGACGTGAAGCTGCTGGCGATGGCGGGATCCATCCTCGGATGGAAATACGTCGCGTTGACCTTTTTTCTCGCCCCGCTCGTCGCGGTGATCCCGGGCATCACCATGCTGCTCTTGAAGCGCACGCACTACATCCCGTACGGACCGTTCCTCTCCCTCGGGCTGGTCGTGGCGCTCTTTTTTGGGAACGATCTCATCCGACTGAGCGGCATCGAAGAAACCACGCGGCTCTTGTGGACGTTCTACGGCCCTAGGTAACGCGTCATGCTGAGGTACGGTCCCAATTTGAGGACGCAGATGCCCGCTGATGGGTGCGCAGATGACCGCAGATATCTGCGGGAAGCCGCGGAGCGATCTGCGGCAATCTGCGTCCACGGGAAAATAGGACATTACCCATGCTGAGATTCTTGACCGCAGGGGAATCGCACGGGCCGACGCTCGTCGCCATCCTCGACGGGATGCCCGCGGGCGTCTCCATCGATGCTGACCAGATTCAGCGCGAGATGCGCCGGCGGCAGCTCGGCTATGGCCGCGGGCCGCGGATGCAGTTCGAGGCGGACACCGTGGAGCTGCTCTCAGGCATCCGCCGCGGCAAGACGCTGGGCAGCCCGATCGCGCTGCTCATCAAGAATAAGGACGCCTCCATTGACCGCCTGCCGGTGGTGACCCAGCCCAGGCCCGGCCACGCGGATCTGACGGGGGCGATCAAGTACGGTCACCGGGACATCCGCAACGTGCTGGAGCGGGCAAGCGCCAGGGAGACCACGGCCCGCGTCGCGGTCGGGGCCCTGTGTAAGCAGCTCCTCTCGCCGCTCGAGATTGAGCTGGCCAGCCACGTCGTCGCGCTTGGCAGGATCCGCGCCAAACCGGTTCAGGCGACCGTCACGCTCCTGCGTCGCCAGGCGGACCCGACCCCGCTGCGCTGCCTCGATCCTGCGGCGACCAAGAGGATGGTGCGCCTCATTGATGCTGCGATGAAGGCGGGCGATACGCTGGGTGGCGTTTTCGAGGTCGTCGCGGAAGGGGTCCCACCCGGCCTCGGCAGTTACGTCCACTACGACCGTCGGCTGGATGCCATCCTGGGACACGCCATCCTCTCGATCCATGCGGTCAAGGCCGTTGAGGTTGGGGACGGCGTGCTCGGAGCATCACTCCCCGGTTCCAAAGTCCAAGATGAGATCTTCTACTCGAAAGCGAAGGGGTTCTTCCGGTCGCAGAACCGCTCCGGCGGCTTCGAGGGCGGGATGACGACCGGCCAACCCATCGTCGTGCGCGGCTTCCTCAAGCCGCTCTCGACGCTGCGCAAGCCGCTGCGCTCAGTGGAGATTAACACGAAGCGCCCGGTCGTGGCGACCGTCGAGCGCTCCGACGTGACGACGGTGCCGGCGGCCGGTGTCATCGGCGAGGCCATGATCGCCTTTGAGCTGTCGCGTGCCGTCCTCGAGAAATTCGGCGGCGACAGCTTGCGGGAGCTTCGGCGCAACTACGACGGCTACCTCCGCCAAGTGAAGCGCTTCTAAGAATCAGATGTCAGAAGACAGATGTCAGAAGTCAGATCGTTCTGACCTCTGACTTCTGACCTCTGGCCAAATGAACATCATCCTCACTGGATTCATGGGGACGGGGAAGACCGCAGTCGGGAAGCGGCTCGCGAAGCGCCTCGGCTGGCGGTTTGTGGACCTCGACCAGCTCGTCGAGGCGAGCGCGCGCATGACGATCCCGCAGATCTTCGCCGAGCGCGGCGAAGGGGTCTTCAGACGGCTTGAGCGGCGGCGTATCAGCCGCGTGGTCCACGGCCGGCATCAAGTGATCGCGACCGGAGGCGGGACGTTTGTCGACCCGCAGAGCCGCGCGCGGCTGCGCGTGAGCGGGCCGGTCATCTGTCTCACGGCGAAACCCCAGGTCATCCTCGCGCGCGTGGGCCGCCGGATCTCCTCCAGGCCCTTGCTGAGCGGGAGCCCCAACCCGCTCGCCAGAATCCGGATCCTCCTCGCCCAGCGCGCGGGCGCGTACGCCCAGGCGGATCTGACGATCGACACGAGCGGTCTCTCGCTCGATGAGGTGATGGAACAGATCTGGGAGCAGCTCAGCCCATGCCTGTGCAAGAGCTGGCAGTATCTCGTGGCGCACGCGGACAAGCTCGCCCAGCGCTATGGCGGCAAATACGTCGTGGTGGTCGATGACCATATTGTCGCGTCAGGCGGGACCCAGCTCGAGGCGTTCCAGAACGCCGGCCAACGGTTGAGCGAAAAGCGGGACGCCGGGATCTACTACATTCCGCTCCCCGAGGAGTCGCTGACCGCGCTCGTCGACCGCTGATGGGTCGCGCACGGCCTCTCAAACCCTCAGGGTTGCGGCTCGTTGAATTTCCGTATCTCAAAGATGCGCAGGGCCGGTACGCGCCGATCGTCTACCTCCAGGTGTGGACCGGCAATCGCTGGCTGTACCTCCAGGCCTATGTGGATTCGGGGGCGTCTTGGAGCGTCTTCCACGTGGACGTCGCACAGCTCCTCGGCATCAACCTCAAGCGGGCGAAACGGCGCTATGTGACGCTCGGCAACGGGAGCGTCCTGCCGATTTACCTCCACCCTGTCCGGGTGCGGTTCGCCGGCGAAGAGTTCATGGTCCCGGCCGGATTCTCCGATGCCCTGCGCATGGGATTCAACCTCATGGGCCGCGCCGGATTCTTCACCCGGTTTGCGATGTCGTTCAACGACCGCGCCCGGGTCCTCACCGTGACGCGCCTCTCGCGGACATAGCGCGTCTGGTCTTCCATTTGTTTCCCGCGTGATTCCTGTGGTAAGCTAGTGCCACGACGGAGATGTTGACCAATCGCGAACGGCTGATCCTCTTAAATCTAATCCCGGAGATCGGCTCGACCCGCCTGCGCCGGCTGCTGGATGCATTCGGTGATCTGGACCGCGTCTGGAAGGCTAGCCCGCAGGACCTCCAGCAGGTGGAGGGGATCGGACCGCAGCTCGCTCAGCGCATCGCGGCCGGACGCCACGACGAGCCGCTCCTCCGCAGGGAGCTGGCACTGGCCCAGCGCGCAGGGGTGACCATCATCACGCTTGAGGATCCGGAGTACCCGAAGCCGCTGAGGACGATTCATGACCCACCACTTGCGCTGTACGTCCGTGGGACGCTTGAGCCTGCCGATGAGGCCGCGGTGGCGATCGTCGGGGCTCGGCGCGCGTCGCTCTACGGGATGCAGTGCGCCGAGCGACTGGGTTATGACCTTGCGCTGCGCGGCGTGACCGTCGTCTCGGGGCTGGCGCGCGGGATCGACGGGGCGGCCCACCGAGGCGCCCTCAAGACGTCGGGGAGGACCATCGCGATGCTGGGCAGCGGTCTTGCCCGCATCTACCCGCCCGAACATGAATCACTCGCGGGCCAAATTGTCGAGCAGGGCGCGCTCATCTCGGAGTACCCGATGGAATTCCCGCCGCTCGCCCACAACTTCCCCCGCCGCAACCGGCTCATCAGCGGGCTCTCGCTGGGCGTCGTGGTCGTTGAGGCATCGCAGAAGAGCGGCGCCCTGATCACCGCCGACTGCGCCCTCGAGCAGGGCCGTGAGGTCTTCGCGGTGCCGGGTCCGATCACGACGGTCACCTCGCAGGGGACCCATCACCTCTTGAAGCAAGGGGCGCGCCTGGTGACCTCGGTGGACGATATTCTGGATGAGCTACGGTTGACGGCGCAACCCGTCCGTGAGGCGGCAAGCGTCGGCCACGCAGAGCGACAGATCGTCGAGCTTCCTGAGGCCCAGCAACGGGTGTTCGCGTGTGTGAGCGAAGGCCATCCGAGCTACATTGATGCCATCGCCGCGCAGAGCCAGCTCGGGATGCCCGAGGCCTCGGCGGCGCTCCTCCAACTCGAGCTGAGACAGTTGGTCCGGCAGCTGCCCGGCAAGCAATTTATCCGACGTGCGAAGATCGCTCTGGGCTCCGGGCTGGGGGCTGAGGGCTGTTGCCCAGAGCCCTGAGCCCCGAGCCCTGAACGCAGTTGCATTCATGGAGTTGACGGTTAACGGTGACAAGCGCGAGGTGCAGGAGGGGACCACCGTCTCCAAGCTGCTGGAGCTCTTGCAGGTGGTTCCTGAACGGGTCGTCGTGGAAGTGAACCTGACCATCCTCAAACGGGCGGAACATCCACAGACCATCTTAAAGGAAGGCGACCAGGTGGAGATCGTGCGGTTTGTCGGCGGCGGAGGAAATGACAGACGTCAGATGACAGACGTCAGAAGTCAGATTGAACCAAGTTCTGACCTCTGAATTCTGACATCTGATTTCTGAAATGCATACATGGTGAAAAACCTCGTGATTGTGGAATCGCCCGCGAAGGCGAAGACCATCCATAAGATCCTCGGGCCGGAGTTCGATGTGACCTCCTCGATGGGGCACCTGCGCGACCTGCCGGCGAGCCGGCTGGGGGTCGATGTCGAGCACAACTTCGAGCCGCACTACATCGTGATCCAGAAGCGGCGCAAGCTCGCCAAGCAGCTCCAAGAGGAAGCGCGCGGGAGAGCAGCCGTCTACCTGGCGCCGGACCCTGACCGGGAAGGAGAGGCGATCAGCTGGCATCTCGAGCGGCTCCTGCGCGATGACGAAGCCGCGCAGGCCAAGAAGGCGTCTGCCACAGCCGCGCGCCGATCCGCCACGACGGCGAAGAAACCGTCGAAGGGGAAGGGCGCCGAGCGGAACGGACGCAAGATCTACCGCATCACCTTCCACGAGATCACGCCGCAGGCCGTGAAGGCGGCGGTCCAGCATCCGGGCGCGATCGACCTCAAGAAGGTCAATGCGCAGCAGGCGCGCCGGATCCTCGACCGTCTCGTCGGCTACTCCCTCTCGCCGCTCTTATGGAAAAAGGTCGGGCGCGGGCTCTCGGCCGGCCGCGTCCAGTCCGTGGCGCTGCGGATCATCGTCGATCGGGAGAAGGAAGTCGAGGCGTTCGTCCCGCAGGAGTACTGGACCATTGAGGCCGAGTTGCAGAAGGCCGCTGGCGGCAGTTCGTTCACGGCGCAGCTGGAGAAGATCGGCGGGAAGAAAGCCGAGATCAAGACGACGCAGGAAGCCGAGCGCATCACGAGCGAGTTGCGACGGCAGTCGTTCGTGGTGGCGGATGTGGAGGAGAAGGAGCAGAAGCGCTATCCCAAGCCGCCCTTTACGACGAGCACCCTCCAGCAGGAGGCGTTCCACAAGCTCGGATACTCCTCGGCGCGGACGATGCGGATCGCCCAGCAGCTCTACGAGGGGCTGGAGATCGGGGAAGCCGGCCCAGTCGGGCTCATTACCTACATGCGGACCGACGCCGTGCGCATTTCCAACGAGGCGCTCACGGCCGTCCGCCAGTTGATCGCGAAGCGGTTCGGCAAGGCCTCTCTCCCCACTGAGCCCAGGGCGTACCGAGCGAGGAAGAGCGCGCAGGAAGCGCATGAGGCGGTTCGTCCGACCAGCGTCGCACGCGATCCCGAGTCCCTGGCCTCCTTCCTGACCGATGAGCAGCTCGCACTCTATCAGCTCATCTGGCAGCGATTCGTGGCGAGCCAGATGGCCGACGCGGTGGACCGCGTGGTGAGCGTGTCGATCAGCGCCGGCCCCACCGCCAAAGGGCCTGGCGGCGGGACAGGGAAGTTTCAGCTCAAAGCGAACGGCCGCACGAACCTCTTCCCCGGATGGACCAAGGTCTATCAAGAGGCCAAGGAGGAAGAGCGCGAGGAAGACACGCTGCCTGCAGGAGTGCTCCCTCCGCTGGCCAAGGGCGACACATTGGCTCTGATCAACGCGAGCCCCAGCCAGCACTTCACCAAACCGCCCCGCCGCTACACCGACGCCTCCCTGGTCAAGGCGCTCGAAGAAGCCGGCATCGGCCGTCCCAGCACCTACGTGCCGACCATCCAGACCATCGTCTCGCGTGATTACGTGCGGCGGACCGGCGGCAGCTTCGTGCCCACCCAGCTCGGCCGGATCGTGACGGAAATGCTCACTGAGCACTTTCCAGAGGTCATGGACCTGAAGTTCACCGCCGAGATGGAAGAGGAGCTCGACCGGGTCGAGGAGGGACATCTCGAGTGGGTCTCAGTGGTGCGGCACTTCTACACGCCGTTTTCCGCGCGCGTGGTCAGCGCCCAGGAAAAGATGCGCGAGGTCAAGCGCGAAGTCATCCCGACGGCGTATGTCTGCGAGAAGTGCGGCAAGCCGATGGTGATCAAGTGGGGGCGCTTCGGCCAGTTCCTCAGTTGCTCGGACTACCCGACGTGCAAGAACGCCCGCGCGCTCCCCACGGGAGCTTACTGCCCCCAGCCAGGGTGCGGCGGCGAGCTGGTTGAGCGTCGGGCCCGTGGACGGCACTTCTACGGCTGTTCAAAGTACCCGACCTGCCGGTACACGGCGAGACGCTTGCCGAAAGACGACGCAGGGGCTGCGGGCGACGGATCGGCGTCAGGCTCGGAGGCGACCAACGAGTGAGATGACCGCGCGCTCAGCGCCCTCTGCGGTTGCACGATTCTTCCGCTACCTGAGCGCTGAGCGCAACTGCTCTGACTACACCTGCACGAATTACGCCATCGACCTCGACCAGTTCTTCCAATTCCTGGGGCATCACCGAATCACGGCTGTCACCGCGCTCGACATCCGGCGGTTCGTCGCCCACCTCAGCACGCAGCAGCACGCGCGGCGCACGATCGCGAGGAAACTCTCCTGCCTCCGGAGCTTCTTCCGCTACCTCTGCCGCGAAGGGACGCTCGAGCACAACCCCGCGGCCGCCGTCCCGACGCCGCGCCTCGAGAAGCGGCTGCCCTCGTTTCTCGATGAGCGGCAGATCACGCGGCTGTTGGAAACGCCGCCGACCAAGAAGTGGCAGGGCTGGAGGGATCGCGCCCTCTTAGAGACGCTCTACTCGACGGGCATGCGGGCCGGCGAGCTCGTCGGCCTCAATCTGGAAGACCTCGATGAGGTTTCCGGCACGGTCATCGTCCGCGGGAAGGGCAAGAAGGAGCGGCTCTGCCCCATCGGGGAGACCGCAATGAAGGCGATCCGCAGCTACCTCGCCAAGCGGCCGAAGAAGCTGCGGGTCCCCTACGCCATCTTCGTCAGCCAGAAGGGGACGCGGCTCACCGTGCGCCAGGTGGACCGGCTGCTGGTGCGGTACGTGCGGCTGGCGGAGCTGCCTGCGTCCATCAGCCCGCACAGCCTGCGCCACAGCTTCGCGACGCACCTCTTAGACCGCGGGGCGGACCTGCGCAGCGTCCAGGAGCTCCTCGGCCACGCCAGCCTCTCCACGACGCAGATCTACACGCACATCACCCCGCAGCGGCTGAAAAAAGTCTACGATCAGGCGCATCCGAGAGCCTAGAAGAGACAGACGTCAGATGTCAGAAGTCAGAACGGGCTTTTGGTTTTTCTGACCTCCGAATTCTGACCTCTGACTTCTGAACGAAGACGATGTGGATCTTCTACGAGACATTGCTGCTGATCGGGTTGCTCCTCTATGTGCCGAGGGCGCTGTGGCGCAAACGGCTGCCGCATCGCGGGTGGACGATGCGCCTGGGGCGCTATCCGCGTAGCGTCAGCACCACACTCCACGGGCGACGACCGATCTGGATCCACGCGGTGAGCGTCGGGGAGGTGCTCGCGGTGCAGCCGCTTCTGCACGCCCTCACGTCGGCCGCCCCCCGCGAGCCCCTGGTCCTCTCCACCATCACCTCCAGCGGATTCGAGGTGGCGGAGAAGCAGCTCGGCGAACGCGGGGTGGCGATCTATTTTCCGCTGGACTTCCGCGTGTGCGTGACGCACGCGCTGGATGCCCTCCATCCGCGTCTGCTCATCCTGGTGGAGTCCGAGCTGTGGCCCACGATGATTCGCCTCGCGAATGCCCGCGGCATCCCGATCGCAATCGTCAACGGGCGCATCTCCCCGCGCGCGTTCCGCCGCTACCGTTGGGTCGCACCGTGGGTCGGTAGCCTGCTCAGGCAGATCGACCGCTTCCTCATGCAAGGTCAGCCCGATGCGGATCGGATCATCCAGCTGGGCGCGCCTCCCGCGAAGGTGCAGGTCATGGGCAGCCTGAAATGGGACGCGAGCCTCGGGGCCCGTCCCACATCGCAGACGATCCAGGAGACGGCGGTGCGCCTTGGCCTCAATGGTCAAGAGATCGTCCTCGTCGCCGGCAGTACTCATCGGGGGGAGGAGGCCGCGCTGCTTGATGCGTTCCAGACGGTCCGGACCTCACACCCGCATGCGCGCCTGATCATCGCCCCGCGGCATTTGGAGCGGTTGGCTGAAGTGGAGGGGCTGGTCCGTCAAGCCGGCTTGACCTCTGCACGATTGTCGCACCTGCCTGCCGCGACGGGCGCGGCGCAGACAGGAGCGGCTGGTGGTGCCGGATGGGACGTCGGGCTCGTGGACACGCTCGGACAGCTGCCGCGCTACTACGGGCTGGCCACGGTCGCCTTCGTGGGAGGGAGCCTGATCCCTCATGGGGGACAGAACCCCATCGAAGCCGCCAGCCTCGGCAAGCCCATCCTGTTCGGCCCCTTTATGCACAACTTTACCGAGATCGCTCACCAGTTGACATCGCACCTGGCGGCGCGGCAGATCACCGACATCCAGGGGCTGACCCCCGCGCTCCAAGCACTCCTCACCCACCGAGCCGAGGCGCAGGCCATGGGTCGCCGCGCCCAGGAGCTGACCGAACGCTCCCAAGGGGTCGTCCAGCGGACCGTCGAGGCGTTGGCGCCCCTCCTCGCGAACACCTCCTGACGAGCCATGACGGATCCACGAAGTCCTTCCTAGAACTGGTTGCACAAATGCCCTTGACACCACAGAGGCCACAGAATTCCACAGAGACACAGAGGGGGTTTCCGACGAGATTTCTCTGTGTTTCTGTGGCCATTCTGTGGTTCTGTGGTGACAACCAGCATTTATGAAACCGGTTCTAGACACTCCTCCCTCGACGACGTAAAATATTTCCCATGTGGCAGTCCCTCCACGACGCCTGGTGGCGTCTTGCCACGCAGAGCCATCCACACACCTTCTCGGACGTTCTCGCCTGCCGGGCGCTTCAGAGTGGGTCGGTGGTCTATGGGGCTGCGGTGGCCATCCGGAACGCGGCCTATGACCGTGGTTGGCTGCGGCAGAAAGGGTTGCCCTGCAGGGTGGTGAGCGTGGGCAATCTGACGGTCGGCGGCACGGGCAAGACTGCGTGTGTCGAGCTGATCGCCAAGAAGCTCATCGCGATGGGCCATCGCGCGGCGGTGCTCTCGCGAGGCTACGGCGGCCCCCGCCGGGACTACTGGCTTCGCTGGGAAGCCGACCATCTGACCGTCAATGGCGCGAGCCACGCGGTCTCCGATGGACTCGCGGACGAGCCCCAACTACTGGCGAGACGCCTCCCCGGCGTGCCGGTCCTCGTCGGCCCTCGACGGGACCGGAGCGGAGAGCGGGCATGTAGGGAGTTCGCAGCCGACGTCGTCATCCTCGACGACGGCTTCCAGTACCGTCGCGTGCAGCGCGAGTGCGACATCGTGTTGATCCACGCCCGCACGCCGTTCGGTGGGTGGGCGGTGTTGCCGCGCGGTCCGATGCGCGAGCCGCTCAGCTCGCTGTCGCGTGCGCACATCATCATGATCACCAAGGCGGATGAAGCCCTGGAGACGCTCGGGGCGCTGGGCGAGCGGCTGCGTTCCTTCAACCCCGACGCCGCGTTCGTGACGGCGACGCATGAGCCCACGGGCCTGTTGGAGGTCATGACCGGCCACCTGCATGATCCCAAACGACTGAGCGGATTACGCGTGGGACTCCTGTCGTCGATCGGCGACCCACAGGGGTTCGAGGCGACAGTCAGACGGCTCCACGCGATGGTGCTCTGGCACCACACGTACCCCGACCACCACCGCTACCACGCCGCTGATTGGGCCGCCATTGTCGGGGGCGGCCAGGGGGGCCGTCCGGACGCCATCGTGACAACGGAGAAAGACTGGGTCCGGTTGCAACCGTTGACCCAGCACCGCGAGGCGGTGCGCTCGCCGCTGTGGGTGCTGCAGGTTCAGATGAAGGTGCTGAGCGGGGAAGATGTCTTGGATGCTCGATTGGCTCGCCTGTGCGCTCGTTAGGGTCGTCGGGGGGCTGCTGTGTTGCCTTCCCGCGTCCGCCGCGGTGTGGCTCGGTGAGCGGCTGGGGGGCTTCGGCTACTGGCTTCAGCCCACGCGGACGCGGATCGGCCTGTTGAACCTGCGCGCCGCCTTCGACGGCAAGTTGACGCCCGACCACGCGCGCCGGATCATCCGTGCCTGCTACAGGCAGCTGGGAGCAGGCCTCATTGAGCTCTTGCGGTTGCCGGTCATCGACCGGGCGTACGTGGACCGGTACGTCACCATCGAAGGACGGCACCATGTCGAGGATGCGGTGGCGTCCGGCAGGCCGGTGATCTTCCTCACCGGTCACTACGGCAACTGGGAGCTCTCCTCCATCGTGGCGGCCCTCCGCGGCTATCCCATCACGGCGCTCGCGCGGGCCCAGGAGAAGTTCCCCAGGCTGTATCGGCTGCTCGTCTCCTACCGGGAGTCCAAGGGCTGCACGATCGTCCACAAGGGAGGCGCGGTGAGGCGCCTGCTGGCTGCGCTTGAGCACCGGCAGTTCATCGGCATCGTGGGTGACCAGGCGAGTCGGCAGGGCCTCTTCGTCGAGTTCTTCGGACGGCTGGCCCTGTTCGCTCCCGGGCCGTTCGAGCTCGCCTATCGGAAGGACGCGCTCATTGTCCCGGCGTTCATCCGCCGCGTGCGCGGGCCCTTCCACCGCCTCATCATCGAGTCGCCCATCAGCCTCTCGCGGGAGACCCCAGAGGATGCGGCGGTCCGCACGGGGATCGAACAGTTCGCCGGACTCCTCTCACGCCATATCAGCGCCGATCCAAGCCAGTGGCTGTGGATGCATAAGCGGTGGAAGCGCACGCCGGCGCGACGGGTCCTCGTCCTCAGCGATGGAAAACTGGGGCATCTCAAGCAGTCGCTGACGGTCGTCGAGGCGCTGCGTGAGGATCATCCGACGCTCTCCGCTCAGGTGGTTGACATCCGCTATCGGCACGCGCTCGGCCGTCTCCTGACGCTCTTGTGGAGTTGGTGGATGCCCGCCGGGGTGGGCGGGATCCAGTGTCTCTCGCTCACCCTGACCCCCAGGACGCGGGAGGTACTGCTGGGCCGCTATGCCGACCTGATCGTGTCGTGCGGGAGCCCGCTCGCCCCGGTCAACCTGCTCTGGGCGGTCGAGAACCGCGCCAAATCGGTCGTCATCATGAACCCTGCGCCTCTGCCATTCCACCGCTTCAGCCTCGTTATCGTGCCTCGGCATGACCGACTTCGCCACCGCTCGAACGTGGTCCAGATCGCCGGCGCCCTCACCCGTCCTCTGCGCGATGACGGGCTGGCCCAGGCGACAGCGCGTCTGCGCACCCACCCCAAATTTCGATCGGACCTGCCGCTCCCACGCAATCCGGTGATCACGGTGCTGATCGGCGGCGACACCCCGCGCTACGCAATGTCTCAGCCGTTTGCCGAATCGCTCATCAGCCAGGTGAAGGTCGCGTGTGAGGCGACTGACGGCTGGTGTCTGGTCACTACCTCACGCCGCACATCAGGGTCGATCGAAGAGGTGTTCGCGCGGCGATTGGAGTACGATCCTCGCTGCCGCATGCTGCTCGTGGCGAGCCGCGATTCGATCGATGGGACGATGGAAGGGCTGTTGGGCTTGGCGGACGTGGTGGTGGTGACCGGGGAGAGCATCTCGATGGTCTCGGAAGCCTGCGCCAGCGGCCGTCCCGTGGTCGTCATCGAGCTCCCCCCCCGTCAGGGTCAGGTGGGCCCTGCGGACCTGACGAAACACCAGCGCTTCCTCCGGCACCTGGTGAAGGAGGGCTACGCGCACGTGACCACCGTCCACGAGCTCAGCCCGACGATCCAGCTCGCGCTGAGCGAGCCCCACCGAGCCAAGCGGTTGGATAACATCGCCACGATCCGCGGCCCCCTCGCCAAGCTCCTCTAAAGGACGAACCCTATGACGAGTCCACAGTCCACAGTCCATAGTCCACAGCAGGCGAAACCACTCCTCGATGACATGCCCTGCTATAGTCACGTCGTTCTTTCGACGGCTACGGACTACGGACTACGGACTATGGACTGGAGCTGACATGCACGTCTTGCAACTCCTGCCAACCCTAGAGGTCGGCGGCGTCGAGCGCGGCGTGCTGGACATCGCCAAAGGGTTCCTCGCGCGGGGGCATCGGGTCAGCGTTGTCTCATCGGGCGGGCCGCTGGTCGAGCGGCTCACGCAGCTCGGGGCGATGCACTATCGGCTGCCGGTGCATGAGAAACGGCTTTCCACGATCCGCTCATGCATCCCGGCCGTTGTGCAACTCATTACTGCGACGGGTGTGGACATCGTGCATGCCCGCTCGCGCGTCCCCGGCTGGATCGGCTGGGCGGCGGCCCGACGGACCCAGCGGCCCTTCGTCACGACCGCCCACGGGTTCTACAGCCCCCACCTCGGGTCGCGCGTCATGGTCTGGGGACGGCTCGTCATCGTTCCTTCGGAAACACTCGGACGCTACCTCATCGAGCAGTTTCAGCTCCCCAGGGCGCGGCTCCGAGTGATCCCGCGCGGCGTCGACCTTGAGGAGTTCACGTTCCAGCCCCCGCCGGCCGTCCATGAGGGTCCGTGGCGGATCGGGCTCTTCGGCCGACTCAGCCCCATCAAAGGCCACGAGGTGGCCCTGCGCTCGTGCGAGCGGCTCATCCAGCGGGGGATTCCCGTCACGCTGTGCCTGACCGGCGATGCGCCGGGCTCGCCGACGCGCCGGGCCCTCGACTCCCTGATCGACCGATTGAAGCTCCGCGAGGCCGTCGAGTGGCTGGGGATCCGCCACGATGTCGCAGCACTCATCGGCTCGATGGACCTCATCATCGTCCCGTCGACCTACCCCGAATCGTTTGGCCGCAGCGTGATCGAATCACAGGCCGTCGGCCGTCCGGTGGTCGCCTCACACCTTGGAGCGCTGGCGGAGCTAGTGGAGGATGGGGTGAGCGGGCTGCTCGTCCCGCCGCGCGATCCGGCCGCGCTCGCGCGCGCGATCGAACGGCTCCTCAGCGATCCCTCGCTGCGGATGCACTGCGTGGAGACGGCGCGCGCGCGGGTGGAGGCCCGCTGGAGCCTGGATCGGATGGTGGACGAGACGCTGAGCGTCTATGACGAGTGCCTGACGAAACCGCGCATCCTGATCTGGAAGCTCAGCGCCCTGGGCGATGTGATCCTTTCAACCCCAAGCCTGCGGGCGATCCGGCAGCAGTTTCCGAATGGGCACATCACGTTGGTCGTCGGGCGGAGGGCCTATGACGTTGTCGCGCGGTGCCCCTATCTGAACGACATCATCATCTATGATCCCACGCGGAAGGACCGGGGACCGCTGCGCCATCTCGCGTTCATCAGGCGGCTCCGGCAGCAGGGCTGCGATCTCTCGATTGATTTGCAGAACAGCCGCAAGACACACCTCATGGCGTGGTTGGCTGGGGTTCCGGTGCGCGTCGGGTACCGACGGAAGTTCGGATGGCTCTTGAACCGTGGGGTTCGCCTCCCGCGCGTGGTCCTCACACCCATCGCCCACCAGTACTACCTGCTGCGGCAGGCCGGCTTCTCACCGGACGGGGAGGCGCTTGAGCTGTGGCCCTCGCCGCTTGATGAGCGGATGGCAACACAGCTCCTGGGTGCGCTTGCGGCTTCATCGCAGCAGCCCCTGGTGGGCATCCACCCCGGCGGGAGCGGGCGCTGGAAAACGAAACGGTGGGATCTCAACCGTTGGGCGCAGCTCTGCAACGACCTGGCGAAACAGCACATCAAGGTCGTGGTGGTCGGAGGCCCGGAGGAGCGCTCACTGGGCGAGAGACTCGCCCAGCTGACCACCCTGCAGCCGCTCATCGTGATCGGGCGGACCAGCCTGATGGAACTGGCCTGTCTCATCAGACGCTGCGATGTCTTTGTGGCCCACGACTCAGCCTCCCTGCACGTGGCGGCGGCGGTCGGGACTCCGACGATCGCGCTCTTCGGCCCCACCGACCCCCAGCGCCATCTCCCGCCGGTCTTCAGGGGTCGCGTCATCAAGAAAGATGTCTTCTGCAGCCCGTGTTACTCGACGCACTGCCGCACGATCACCCACGCGTGCATGAAAGGCATTAGCACTGAAGAGGTGCTCCGCACGGTGCTCGGACTGCTCGCGGACGCGGAAGCCCGAACCGCATGAGCATCCTTCACTCAAGATGAATCGTGTCCTCGTCGTGCTGCCCAACTGGTTCGGGGAGACGCTCTTCGCCACGCCCTTTCTCAAGGCGCTGCGGATCCAGCGGTCCGACCTCTACCTTGCGACCCTGGGCTGGCCGAAGTGCCGCGAGGTCCTGCTGCACAACCCGCACGTGAACGAGTGCATCGACTTCAATGAGCGGCTCACTCATCGAAGTCCGGTCGCACAATGGCGGATCATCGAGACCTTGCGCGCGCGTCGGTTCGACACCGCCTTCATCCTCCGGAGGAGCCTCTTGCGCACACTGCTCGTCGCGCTGGCCGGTATCCGCGTCCGGGTGGGGTTTCACAATCCGAAGAGCGGGTGGCTCCTCACGCGACGGATCCCGGCCCCGTCGCTGCCGCAGCATAAGGCGTTTTCCTACCTCCCGTTGCTGGAGGCAGCCGGGCTCTCCGTGATCCGGCATCCGTACGAGTACACGGTGAGCGCCGAAGAGCGCCAAGGCGCGCGCGAGCTGTTGAACGCCCATCGCGCCCTCAACGGCAGGCCGCTCGTGATCCTCCATCCCGGCGCCAACTGGTCGCACAAACGTTGGCCGCCGGAGCGGTTTGCCGCGCTGGGGGACCGCTTAGCGGAGGCGATGCAGGCCCAGATCGTCATGACCGGCGGGCCGGACGACGTGGGACTCGCCGAATCCGTCACGCGTGCGATGCGCCAGCCAGCCATCCTGCTTGCGGGGCAGACGGGGTTGCGCCAGCTGGGCGCCTGCCTCGAGTTCTCCCAGCTGGTCGTCTCGAACGACACCGGCGTCCTGCACATCGCCGCGGCGCTGCAGCGGCCCATCATCGCGCTCTACGGCCCCACGTCGCCCACGCTCACCGGTCCGCTCGGGAATCCGCAGCGCATGATGGTCCTCCACCATCCGGACTGCTGCCCGCAGATTCCGTGCTACAGCCCGGATCATCCGGTCCACCCCGGCATGCAGTCCATCAGTGTGGACGAAGCGTACGCCGCCGCCCGTCAGATGCTTAAGCGGGAAATGGGGAAGGCGATCAGCGGAGCAGCCGAAGGATGATCACCGTCACCCCGAGCTCTTCCAGACTGCAATCTGCAATCTGCAATCTGCAATCCGCAATTACGAAACGGGTGCTCATCATCGGGCCGTCCAACATCGGGGATGCCATCCTCGCGAGCGACGTCGTGGTCGCCGTCCGGCGCTGTTTCCCGGATGCCCATGTGACGCTCGTCGTCGGGGAACGCGCAACGCCGCTCTTCACGGACGACCCGCGCATCCAGACCCTCGTGGACGCGAGCCGGTTCGATGCTCCGCTGGGACGCTTGCAGCTCGCGGTCGTCCTGTGGCGTTATCGGCCGCACGTGGTCGTGGATTTGCGTCATACGCTCTACCCCCTGCTGCTCAAACCGTTTGCGGCGTGGCGCTATCTCCGTCTGCCTCCGAGGAGACTCATGCACATGCGCGATCGGCACCTCTGGAAGCTTCGCGCTCAGGTGCTGGAGGCGGCGTCGGCCCTCGCCCGCGTCGAGGAACGTCCCTTGCACGTGACGGCGAAGGACACGGCACAAGTTGAGGGGTTGTGGAAGCGATGGGCTCTGGACGGGGGACAGCGGCTCGTCATCATCTGCCCGGGCGCCAGGAGTCATATCAAGCGGTGGACGGCTGAGGGGTTTGCCCGCGTGGCGGATCGGCTGATCGCGGAGGCCGGCGTCCACGTCATCTTCTCCGGAGAGCCGGAGGAGGGCCCTGTGGTCGAAGAGATCCTCGGGCTGATGAAACACCGGGCCCATAGCGCCGTCGGCCTCGTGACGATCAGGCAGCTCGGGGCGCTGATGGCCCGCTCGGATCTTGTCATCACGAACGACTCGGCTGCGCTCCACCTCGCCTCGGCGTTCAACGTGCCGACGGTGGCGATCTTCGGGCCAACCGACGCCGCCAAGTACGGGCCGACATCCACGCGCCACCGCGTCATTCACCGGCGGCTCTTCTGCGCGCCCTGCGAGCAAGCGCTGTGCCGCTTCAATCACGAGTGCATGCGCTTCATCAGCGCCGATGAAGTCTATGAAGCCGCCCGGCAACTTCTTACAGATGGTGAAGGGTCAAGGGTGAGGGGTGAAGGGTAAAACTGTCGCCATCCCGATGAATGCAGGTGATCTCGTTTTCAATCCGCAATCCGCAATCTCCGCCACACAGCATGGCGGATCCGCCAATCTTGTTGGCGGACGCAATCCGCAATTGCCATCACCGAAGCGGATCTTGGTCATCCGCCTCGACCGGCTCGGTGATGTGATTCTCTCCACGCCGGTCCTGCAGGTGTTGCGCCAGCAGTTTCCGCATGCCTTCATCGCCATGATGGTGCGCCCGGCCTGCCGCGAGGTCATCGAGGGGAATCCTTATCTTGACGAGGTCATCCTCTATGACCGCGATGGGATGCACCACAGCGTCCGGGCGACCATCGGGTTCGCGCGCCGGCTGCGGCGTCATACGTTCGACACCGCCATCGTGTTGCATCCGACGAACCGCTCGCACTGGATCCCCTGGCTGGCCGGCATCCCGATCCGCGTCGGGTACGACCGCAAGTGCGGGTGGCTGCTGACCCATCGAGTGCCCCACCGGAAGCAGGAGGGCGAGAAACACGAAGCGGCCTACACCCTTGAGCTGTTAGAGCCCTTCGGGATCGCCGCGCGCGAGCCCCATCCGTTCGTGCCTATCCATGCCACGGCCGAGCGGCGCGTGGCCTCACTCCTCGCGGAACGCGCCGTCGAGCCAACGGAGCGGCTCGTGGCGATCCATCCGTCCGCGAGCTGTGTGTCCAAGCGGTGGATGCCGGAGCGCTTCGCCCAGGTTGCGGACCGGCTGATTTCGGAACAACACGTGCGCATCTGTCTCGTCGCCGGCGAGGCCGATGCCCTCTACGCGCACCAGGTGGCCCGCGCCATGCGTCGCCCTGCGCTGGACTTCGCGGGGCGGCTCGGCGTCGGCGAGCTCGCAGCACTCTTACACCGGTGCCGGCTGCTGGTGTCGAACGATTCCGGCCCGGTCCATGTCGCTGCCGCCGTCGGCACACCGGTGGTGGACATCTTCGGGCGCAATCAGCGGGGCCTCTCGCCGCTTCGCTGGGGGCCGGTGGGGGAGGGGCATATCATCCTCCATAAAGAGGTGGGGTGCGTGACGTGCCTCGCCCACAACTGTGACATCGAGTTCCTGTGCCTGGCCTCCGTGAGCGTTGACGAGGTGTACCGCGCCGCCGTGTCTATCCTTGAACGGGCGTCCACAGAAGTGAGAGGTAAGAGGTGAAAGGTGAGAGGAAGAGCATCCCCCTCACACCTCGCCCCCCACACCTCATACCTGATCGATTGACTTTGAGCCCTCTTGCCGATTAAATAGGAGGATGATGCGACCAGGGCGCGGGGCGTGGGGGGTGCTTCTCCTCAGCCTCATCGGGGCGGGCCTTTCCGGCTACCTCTTTGTCCTTCACATCGGTCTCTTGCGCGGGGAACTCCTCGGCGGGGCGGCCTGCAGCTCCGGCGTGTTTAACTGTCACGCCGTCACCTCGGGTACCTGGGGCTCCTTCCTGGGGATGCCGCTCGCCCTGTGGGGGCTCCTCGGCTATCTCACCGTCCTCGCGCTCGCCCTCCTCGCGCAACAGTCCGCGGAGTGGGCGTCGCACGCGCTCACCCTGGTCGTCCTGCTCGCCGTGGCGTTCGTCGGCATCGATGCGGTGCTGCTCGGCGTCATGGCCTTCGTGCTCCGCTTCTACTGTCTCTTCTGCCTTCTGAGCTACGCGGTCAACCTCGCGCTCCTCGTCGTCTCGGCGCGCTCCCTGGGACGCCCCTGGCCTGAGGCGCTCCGGCAGGCGGGCAAGGCGCTGGGGGCCCTGATGCCCTCACGGGCGCGCCCGGTGGCCTGGCTCTTCTGGGGGATGATGGTGGTGGCGGTCGCGGGGACGGTGGGGTTGGAGGCGGCCACCCTGTTTGTCAGTCAAGGCTCGAGCGCAACCATGCGCACTCAACTGCGCGAGTTCATCTCCAAGCAGCATCCCGCCCATGTGGACGTCTCGGGCGACCCGATGATCGGCTCGCCGCAGGCGCCGCTGCAAATCGTGGAGTTCAGCGACTTCCTCTGCCCGGCCTGCCAGCGCGCCTCGAAGTTGAACACGATCATCCTCGCCAGCCACCGTCATGACGCGGCCTTCATCTTCAAGCACTACCCCCTCGACATGAGCTGCAACAATGCGATCCAGCGTTCGGTACACGCGGGCGCCTGCACGGTGGCGGCCGCGTCGGAATGCGCCCACCAGCAGGGCAAGTTCTGGCCGTTCCATGACCTCGTCTTCGAGCACGGGCATGACTATCAGGTGGCGGGGATCGAAGAGGATGTCCGGCGGCTCGGCGTGGACGTGGCGGCGTTCCGCGCCTGCATGGAGTCAGGGCAGGGGATGGAGGCGGTGAAGCGCGACATCGCGGAGGGCGTCAAGCAGGGGGTCTCCAGCACCCCAACCTACCTGATCAATGGCATCCCGGTGACGGGGGGCATGGTCCCGTCGGTGTTTGAAGAGTTTGTCGCCGCGCTGCGCGACACAAGCGAGAAGTGACAGGAGCTGTCTCGGGGATGACGAGTCGTCCGCTCGCCGTAGGGGACAAGGCCCCCGCCTTTACGCTCTCCACGGGAAGCGGTGAGACGGCGAAGCTCTCCGACTTCCTGGGCCAGCGGGTCGTCCTCTACTTCTATCCCAAGGACGACACGCCGGGATGCACCAAGGAGGCGTGCAGCTTTCGGGATGGGCGCTCGGCATTGCGGAAGGCGGGTGCGGTGGTCCTGGGGGTGAGCTGCGATGATCCCGCATCCCACCGGCGGTTCGCGGAGAAGTTCGGGCTGACGTTCCCGCTCCTCAGCGATCCTGACGCGTCGGTGTGCAAGGCCTACGGCGTGTACAAGCAGAAGTCGATGTACGGGCGCACCTACTGGGGGATCGAGCGCACGACGTTCCTCATCGACGAGCAGGGCCGGATCGCCGCCATCTTCCCCAAGGTCCGCGTGGACGGCCACACCGAGGAAGTCCTCGCGGTCCTGCGCTCTCTGGGGAGCCCTGTGACCACACCCTAAGCCTCAGGTGATACCGACGGTGCTAATAGTGGGTGGTCCGTGGTCGGTGACCAGTGCCCAGGGAGCTACCTCAGGACGCTCTGACTGACCACTGGTCACTGGTCACTGAACGAGGGGCACAGCGACTTGCCGATGGGGCACTCGCGGCACTGGGGCGCCTTGGCGGTGCAGACGGTCCGCCCATGCGCGATCATCCGGTGGCCGAACCGGGTCCACGATCCATGCGGCACGAGCGCCAGGAGGTCCTGCTCGATCTTGTCCCGGTCGCGCTGCGCGGAAAGGCCCAGCCGCTGGGCGAGGCGCATGACGTGGGTATCGACCACGATGCCCGCCTCGACCCGAAAGGCGTTGCCGAGGACGACGTTCGCGGTCTTGCGGGCCACCCCTGGCAGCTGAAGGAGATCCTCCATCCGGTTGGGGACGCGGCCCCCAAACCGCTCGACGAGGATCCGGCAGGCGGCCTTGATGTGCTTCGCCTTATTCCGGTAGAAGTTCACCCGCGAGATGTCCCGCTCGAGTGTCGCGAGATCCGCGCCGGCGTAGTCCTTCGCGGTCTTGTATTTCTTGAAGAGCCCCACGGTCACCTTGTTGACGAGGACGTCGGTGCACTGGGCTGAGAGGATGGTGGCGACCAGGAGCTCGAGGGGAGTGGAAAACTCGAGGGAGCACCGGGCGTCGGGATAGGCCCGCTCGAGCGTCTTGAGGATCTTCCCGATCCGTTTGGGGGCAGGAGACAGCGATTGGTTCATCCCCCCACCTGCTTCGGTTTACCGCCACGGCCCGCCTCTCGAATCCAGAGCCGGGACGGGCAGGCAAACCGTTGAGAGCGATCTCTCCGTTGTCCGGCCTTCGGCCGGAAAGCAGGTGGGGGGATCATGAGGCGCATTGTACGCATCAGGCCGCACTCGCGCAAGCGCCGTTCTCTCGTGGACGGGCATTGTGGGCGTGAGCCAAGCTTGCTACAATATGCAGAGGGTATCGGCAGGATGGCACAACACCCGACATCGGTATCAATTGAAGAGCGTCGGAGATTTCCTCGAAGCGAATTCCCGCCTCGGGTGGCCATCAGCCTCCTCCATCCCAACGGGCCGATTCTCGCCAACAGCGTCAACATGAGCGAGGGCGGGTTGTGTTTCCGGGTGGAAGAAACCATCGAGGTTCGCTCGCTCGTGCGGCTGCAGCTTACGCTCGAAGGACTCGGCTCGACGCGCGGCCAGCGGCCCGTGGAGTGCGCCGGACGGGTCGCCTGGGTCATCCAGCGGCTGGATCTGCGTCCGAGCCCCCCCTTCCTGTTCGACGTGGGCATTCAATTCGTGGATCCGCCCCCAATGCTCCGGCAGTTGATGGTCCAGCAGGGCCGCACCCTGGGAATGCTCAAGGGGCGCTCCGCCCGAGACCACGAGAAGGCGCTTGAGCCCGCCGTGATCCGCGGCCGCCAGTTCGTCCCGCGCCTGACGCGCCAGGCGAACCAGCCCTCGCGCTGGCATCTCATCGTGACGGTGGACGGCGCGCCCTGCTTCAGCGGCCGTTACGCCTCTCGGCGCACGGCGACAGCGGCGTGGACCCGGTTCAAACGCGAACGGGGCAAACGGTGAAATCAGTGGAGCCCCACGGGCAGCCTACTCCGCCGAAGCAGCCGCTTCGGCTGCGAAGGCTGGAAGCCCGTGGGGCGGAACCTCTCCGAAGCCACCCTCGCTTCGCCTTCCTCCCCGCCCAAGGGCGGGGCTTCCGGCGAAGGAGGGTGAGTGAGTGAGTAAGAAGTAGCGATGGCCATCACCATTCAACCCCAGTTGGCGGTGTTCCTCGACAACCGTCCCGGCGTGCTCGCCCGGGTGTGCCAGGCGCTGGCGAAGGCGCAGGTGAACATCACGGCACTCTCCATCCTGGACACGGTGGATCATGCCATCGTCCGGATGGTCGTGGATAGGCCGAAGGAGGCCGAGCAGGCGCTCTCGAACCTGCACGCGATGGTGCAGCGGCGCGATGTCATCGTCATGGATGTGCCGAATCAGGTCGGCGCGCTGGCGGACATCGCGGAGCGGCTCGCCGAAGCGGGGATCAATCTGGAGTATGCCTACTGCACCGCCGCAGCCTCTGAACGAACCGTGGTGGTCATTCTGCGCACGAACGACCTGGAAGCCACCATCAACGCCCTCAGCTAATCCATTGATTCATTGATCCATTGATTCATTTGCTCATTGGGTGATAGGGCCGTTTCAGTGGCTTCATCATCGCCATTGCCGCTGACCTTCCCACAGCGCTCCTCTCTTGTGACAGTTGTTCTTCCCCCTGTTCATCAATGAACCAATGGCCCAATGATTCAATGAGAAAATGAACGCGGTGGTGTTTCGCAAGCACGGCGGCCCGGACGTCCTCGAGTACGCCGACGTCCCAGAGCCCTCCATCGGTGCGGGCCAGATCCTCGTCCGCGTCAAGGCCTGCGCCATCAACCACCTCGACATCTGGATCCGTCAGGGGATCCCCGCCTATCAGATCCCGCTGCCGCACATCTCGGGATGTGACGTGGCCGGGACCGTCGAGCGGGTGGCCACGGGGGTCACGAACGTCAAGGCCGGCGACGCGGTCATCCTCGCCCCCGGCCTCAGCTGCGGCCAGTGCGAGTGGTGCCGCGCGGGGGAGGACAACCTGTGCGTCTCCTACGGGATCCGGGGCGCGGCCACCAATGGGGGCTATGCCGAGCTCGCGGCGGCCCGCGCGACTGACGCCATCGCACTGCCGCAACGCCTCTCCTTCGAAGAAGCCGCTGCCTGCCCTCTCGTCTTCCTGACCGCGTGGCATATGTTGGTCACGCGGGCGAAGCTCCGGGCAAACGACACGGTGCTCATCCATGCGGCGGGCAGCGGGATCGGTCACGCCGCGGTCCAGATCGCCAAATATCTCAAGGCCACCGTCTATACTACGGTCGGGTCGGACGCGAAGGTCGCGAAAGCTTGCGCGCTTGGAGCCGATGAAATCATCAACTATCGGCGGGAGCCCTTTGAGGAACGCGTGAAGGCGCTCACGCGCGGCCGCGGGGTGGATGTCGTCTTCGAGCACATCGGCCCGGAGACCTGGGAGGGCAGTCTGCGGCTGCTCGCAAAAGGCGGGCGCCTCGTCACGTGCGGTGCCACGAGCGGCCCCAGTGTTCCCCTCGACCTCCGGTACGTCTTTTCCCGCCAGCTCTCCCTCCTCGGGTCGATGATGGGGACGCGCGCAGAGCTCCTGCAGATCATCCAATTGATCGGTGAGCGCAAGCTCCGCCCTGTGGTGGACACGGTGTTCCCGCTGCGCGAGGCCCGCCAGGCCCAGGAGCGGATGCTCAGCCGAGACATCTTCGGCAAGCTGGTTCTGGTCCCCTAGCCCCGCGTTGCTTCCTCGAGGGGCGTTTTCCCGCATCGCCCGTCCCTGGTTTTTCCTCCTCCCATCAGGCATACTTGAAGTAAGGAACCGATCAGGGCAAACTCTTCGAAAGGAGAGGACCCGCGAGAGTTCCACGTGGGACCACGCGGCCACGTGACGCCGCCAGAGGTGGCGTTTGACGTGGGCAAAGCCACAAACCCTCTCTCCCCCTCAGTGGGAGCGGGTAGTTGGGCTGCCGGTTGGTGCTGCAACGCACGAGCCTCCTTTCAAGAGCTCGTGCATTTTTGTTTTTTGGGGGGGGTCATGACGCGTCGCAGGCGGGGGATGACACTGGTGGAGCTGCTGGTGGCCACCACCGTGGCGGTGATCGCTGGGGTGGGGCTCCTCGCCGCCTATCACGCTGTTCTCAACCTGATCGAGGTTTCCCAGCAGTCCGTGGTGGCCTTAAACGATCTCACAGACATCATGGAGCGGATCAAAGCCACCCCCTTTACCCAGCTCACCGCGTCCTTCCCGAATGGGATGGCGGGCGCCTACGGTCCGGTCGTGGGCGGCTACACCCTCTCCAGCGAGCAGATCAGGGTGACCCACCAGCCGAACACGAACTCGGACCCGCGGGAACTGGTCGTGCAGGTGACGTGGACGAATCGGAGCCGGACGTACCAACGGAGCCTCTCCACGATGCGAGCGAGCCGAGCGAGCTGATGCCCATACCCCGACCCGCCGCGCCGCCGCGCCGAGGCTTCACGCTCGTCGAGGCGGTGGTCGTCGGCGGGATCCTCATGTCCATCGGTTTGATGCTGGCGCTGTGGCTGATCGGGGTCTCCGACCTGTGGTGGACGAGCACGACCCTCAGCGACTCACGGATGAGCGCGCAACTGGCCGTCAGCCGCGTGGTCGCAGAGCTGCGCTCCGCGACCCGGGCCGGAGCCGGCAGCCCGCCGAACGTCCTCGTCGCAGCCGGCAACCAATCGGCGACGTTCTACCTGCCGGCGGCCGGGGTCGTGGACGCAAACGGCAACCTGGTCTGGAATGCAGCCAACCCAATCCAGTACGCCTACGTGCCGGCCCAGCGGCAGCTCCAGCGCGTCCAGGGAGGGCAGACGGTGATCCTCGCGAACAAGGTGACCAGCGTCCGGTTCGACGACTCGACGACCGACGCGTCGTTAGGCGCGAATGAGCTGCGGGTCCAGCTCACCCAGCAGATGACGACGCCGCATGGTCGGACGCTGCCGGCGGTGGCCGTCAACGAGGTCGTGCGGTTGCGCAACTAAGCGGAGGTCACATGAGGAGGGATGCACCCATGAGCGCACAGCGCGGGCAGGCGGTCATCCTGACGTGCATGGTCATCTTGGTCATCGCGGCCCTGGGGAACTCGCTCCTCAACTACGGCCTGAACGCGAGTCGCCTCGCGCAGCGCCAACAGCTGCAGGAGGAAACGTTCTACCTCGCCGAGGGGGCGGTGGAAGATGGCATCTCGCGGTTCTCCCAGGCGATTGCCAACTTCCAGATTGACGCGAACGCGCCCCGCTACCCCGCCGTCGGCGTGCTCACGACGACGTTCGCAAACGGGGCGACGGCCTCCTCGGTGGTCACTGAGGCCGAGCCCACACAGCGGACGGTGCCGGACCCCGACGGCATCAATCTCTTCGTGAAGAACTACCGCGTCCGGACGACGGTCCGGCATCCGTCCAACCCCGGCATCACGGTGACGCTGAACCAGGTCGTCGCCCGCCGGCTCCTCGCCCCCTTCCAGCACGCCGTGTTCTATGACGCGGATCTCGAGTGGTTGCCGGGAGCGGACATGACGCTCGCCGGGCGGATCCACAGCAACGCGAACATGTACCTGGGGACCGGGGCGCTCCTCACCGTCGATAGCGAGTACGTGCGGGCCGCCGGCAAGATCTTCAACCGGCGCAAGGACAACAACACGGTCCCGTCCGGAACGGTCCAGATCAGGCAGGCGGGGACTGTGACGTACGTCGCGATGGCCGGCCTGGACAGCACAAGCCCGACCTGGACGACGGCGTCGCAGACACGGTGGAACGGGACGGTCAAGTCGGACGTCCACGGCGTGACGAAGCGCGCCATCCCCGTCGTCGGCTCCACCGCGCCGGGCGGCTACTACCATACCCAGGCGGACGTGCGGATCATCAATGGGACCATCACCGACAAGAACGGCAACCCGCTGCCGGTTCCGGCTGGCACGATCCAGACCACGACGACCTGCTACAACCAGCGGGAAAAGAAGACGATCCGTATGACCGAAATCGACCTGAAGAAGCTCGCCGGCTATCTGCCCGGCGACCCTCCGGGGATCCCCAGCGGGACAAACTTTCTGCCGGCGAATGGGCTGATCTACGCCACGCGGAACGACGCGCCCGCCACCCAGGAGCCTGGGGTCCGCCTCATCAACGGCTCCGAAATCCGCCGGGCCGGAGGCCTGGCGGTGGTCTCCAACGACCCGGTCTACATCAAGGGGGACTTCAACACCGTCACGAAGAAGCCCGTGGCCGTCATCGCGGACGCGCTGAATATCCTGTCCAATAGTTGGAACGATGCGAACAGCGCCGGTGCAATCAGCGCGCGGGTCGCGTCCTTGACCACCGTCAACGGTGCCTTTATCGCCGGGATCACTCCCACGCCAACCGGGGGGGGAACGTACAGCGGCGGGTTCGAGAACTACCCACGGTTGCAGGAGAACTGGACGAACAAGCAACTCATCATCAGCGGATCGTTTGTGTCGTTGTGGAACAGCCAGATCGCGACCGGGAACTGGCCGGGGACCGGCCGCGTCTACAATGCTCCGACTCGTCTCTGGAGCTGGAACGCGAGCTTCGGCTCCGGCACCACCCTGCCACCCTTCAGCCCCTTCGCCGTGGAAATCGTCAAGGGCGCCTGGTGGAAGGAGTAGCGTGACGCTTCGATCCCACTCCGCTGACCCCCCAGCCCTGGAGCGGGCAGGACTGAGTCCCGAGTGTCGTCGAAGGCGTCTTCGTGCAGCTGCTCACGCTTGACGATCTCCCGCCCCTCCACTACACTACCCTCATGAACCTCACAGGAAAGCGGGTGGCCATCCTCGTCGAAGATCTCTACCAGGATCAGGAGGTCTGGTACCCGTACTACCGGCTGAAGGAAGCCGGGGCCGAGATCGTCGTGGTGGGGACGGGCAAGCGCGAGTACAAGAGCAAGCACGGCTATCCCATCAGCCCGGATATGTCGGCCGAGCAGGCTTCGGCAGCCGACTTCGACGGGGTCATTGTGCCGGGCGGCTACGCGCCGGATCTCCTGCGCCGCGACCCGGCGGTGATCCAGTTTGTCAAGGAGGCACACCGGCAGGGCAAGGTGATCGGGGCGATCTGCCACGCCGGGTGGGTGTTGTGCTCGGCCGATGTGCTACGCGGCAAGACGGTGACGTGCTTCTCCGCGATCAAGGACGATGTCGTGAACGCGGGCGCCGCCTACGTCGATCGTGAAGTCGTCCGTGATGGGAACTTGGTGACCGCGCGCAAACCCGATGACCTCCCGGCGTTCATGCGCACCATCCTTGAGGCGCTCCAGGAACATCCTGCGTCATCCCGCCGTGGCAACAAGCAGCCAACCGCGAAGATCTCCTCCCGTCGCTGACCGCTTCGACCTCACGGGTCGCGTGGCCCTCGTGACCGGGGCGGGCCGAGGTCTCGGCGCGGCCATCTCCGAAGCGCTCGCCGAGGCAGGAGCCGACCTCATCCTGTGGGGTCGCAGTACGTCCCGTCTGGAGCGCCGCGCGGCCACCCTGCAGACGTCCTCCAACCGCCTCCTCACGCAACGAGTTGATGTGACGAGGCCCACGCAGGTCCGAGGAGCGCTCCGTGGCGCCCTCCGCCGCTTTCGGCACGTCGACATCCTCGTCAACAACGCCGGCATCTGGGACGGCGACCCCGCCGTGTCCCTGACCCCTCGCCAGTGGGACCGGGTCTTTGCGACTGACTTGCGCAGTCTCTTTTTCGTCAGCCAAGCGGTCGTCCCATCGATGATCCGGCAACGCTACGGCAAGATCATCAATATCGCCTCAACGGCGGGGCTCCTGGCCATTCCGCACGGCGGGGCGTACGCGACCGCCAAGGCCGGCGTCATGCACCTCACCCGAGTCCTCGCGGTCGAGTGGGGTCCGTACGGCGTGCGGGTGACCGGCATCGCGCCCGGGGTCTTCCGGACCGATATGACCCGTGATCTCTTGGCGGACCGGGCATGGAGCCGCAGGCGGCGCGCCGAGATTCCGCTGCGCCGCTTCGGTGAGCCGGAGGATCTTTCGGGGGTGGCGGTCTTTCTCGCTTCACGGGCTTCCGACCACATCACCGGCCAGACGATCATCATTGATGGAGGAGCCTGCTTGACCGTCTAGACGCTGATGGCCGCTGATCGCAACGCGGATGAACGCGGATATCTGCGGTGATCCGCGTTCCCATCTGCGAGAATCCGCGTTCCAATTATTCTTGACAGGATTGGTAGGATATCGTATTCTGGTATGTGAGAGGGTAAATCATGAGGTTCAGAAGTCAGAGATCAGAAGTCAGAATTTTGAATTCTGACCTCTGATTTCTGACATCTGACCTCTGAATCAGTGACGCAGTGATGAAATTGTCCACACGATCCACCTACGGGATGCGGGCGCTCGTGGAGCTCGCGCTGGCCTTGGGCCATGGACCGGTCTCCGCGACCCTCATTGCCAAGCGCCAGGACCTCTCGGTGGCGTACCTCGAGCAGCTCCTCCATCGGCTCAAGCGGGAGGGGTTGGTCAGCAGTATGCGGGGCCCGCGAGGCGGCTACGTGCTGGCCCGCTCGCCGCACCAGATTACGATGGCGGACGTGGTCCGCGTACTGGATGGGGCCAACGGCGGATGGTGGACGGGTGAGCGCGAGACCGCTCGGCGCGCCGTCCCAAATGGGCGCAGCCGCGCGGGAACCGTTCGGACGACGGGGATCTCGGGACCGCGCGGAGGGACGAAGGAACCGCCATCCAAAGAGGGGCATCGACATGCCCAGCGGATCGCCCAGGCGGTCTGGCGATGCGTCCACGAGCGGATCGCGCACTCGCTCGGATCGGTCACGCTCCAAGATCTCTGTGAAGAGGTTCGGAGTGAAGCGGGCGAGCCGTTGGAGCATCGGTATGTTTTTCACATATGAGCGAACGAATTTTGGATTTTAGATTTTGTCCGCCACCATGCGTGGCGGATCCGCCAATCTGTGTGGCGGAGATTTTGGATTGCCGCAGGTGCTAGCCTGAGGGAAGGAAACGGACAATCCAAAATCGGACATCCAAAATCTAAAATGCGTCCGCGGTTCCAAGTAGCGGATGACGAAAGATCAGTTACGGACGACGCTGTTGCGTCGGTTGAAACAACAGAAGGAGGACGCACGACATCGAAGCAGTGAGGCGATTCAGCGGAAGGTATTTCGCCTGACGGCGTTCCGGCGGGCCAGGACCGTAGGGTGCTACATGGCCCTGCCGTATGAAGTGCAGACGTGGCGGATGATTGAGGAGATGCTCTCGAAAGGTAAGCGGGTCGTGGTGCCGGTGATGCAGCCGCGAACCAGGCGGCTGTTGCTCTCGGAGGTGCGCGACCCTGCCATGGAGCTTGTCCGCGGCCGGTTCGGCGTGTGGGAGCCCCTCCCGCGGGCGAGACGGCCGGTTCCCCTGCGTGACGTCGACCTCCTGCTCGTGCCGGGGATCGCCTTCGACCGGCGCGGGCATCGGTTGGGTCACGGGCACGGCTATTTCGACCGCTTCCTCGCACGCGTGCCGAAGACCACCCGAACCGTAGGGCTCGCCTTTCGGTTCCAGCTCCTCGATCGCCTGCCAACCGCCCCGCACGATCACGCCGTCCAGGCTGTCCTGACCGCATAAAAAATCTGCGCAAGCAGATTTTTTATCTCAACGCCTCAACAGTCATGAGGTGAGACGACGATGGCAGGACTCATCATCAGCCTGGTGGTGATTGCGGGAGCCGCCTTTGGCGGCGGGTATGGGGTGCGCGCGTTCCTCAGCCGTAAGTCGCTGACCAGCGCCGAGCGGAAATCCAAGCAGCTCCTTGAGGAGGCGACCCGTCAAGCGCAAGCACTGACGAAGCAGGCCCAGCTCGAGGGCAAGGAGCAGCTCCACGCGCTCCGGCAGGAGTTTGAGGAGAAGACCAAAGAGCGGCGGAACGAGCTCTCCCAGCTGGAGAAGCGGCTCCACCAGCGGGAAGAGCTGTTGGACCGCAAGCTCGATCTCCTGGACCGAAAGGACAAGGACCTCGGCGAGCGCGACCGGCAGTTCGCGGGCCGCGAGCAAGCGCTCAAGGGGAAGGACGACCAGCTCTCCCAACTCGTCGCCGAGGAGAAAGAGAAGCTCAAGACGATCGCCCGGTTGAGCACGGAGGAGGCGAAGCAACTGTTGCTCTCGCGCCTCGAGCAGGACTGCCGCGCCGAGGCCGGGATGGTCATCAAGCACGCCGAGGAGGAGGCCAAGCGCGACGCGCAGATGCTCTCGAAGCGCATCCTCCTCGAGACGATGCAGCGCTGCGCGGCGGAGTTCACCGTCGAATCCACCACGGCGGTCGTGCCCCTGCCCAATGAGGATATGAAGGGCCGCATCATCGGCCGGGAGGGGCGCAACATCAAGGCGTTTGAGCTGGCGACCGGCGTCGATCTCATCGTGGACGACACCCCGGACGTCGTGACGCTCTCCTCCTTCGACACGGTGCGTCGGGAGATCGCCAGGCAGTCGCTCGAGCGGCTCATGTCCGACGGGCGTATCCACCCGGCCCGCATCGAAGAGGTGGTGGAGAAGATCAAGAAGGAGTTCGCCCAGCATCTCGTCCAGGAAGGGGAAAAGACGATCAACGAGCTGGGGGCCCATGGCGTCCACCAGGAGCTCGTCAAGCTGGTTGGGCGGCTCCGCTACCGGACGAGCTACGGCCAGAACGTCCTCGTGCACTTGAAGGAGACGGGCTACCTCTGCGGGATGATCGCCGCGGAGCTGGGGCTCGACCAGCGCCTCGCCCGTCGGTGCGGGCTCCTCCATGATGTCGGCAAGGCGGTGAGCCACGAGGTCGAGGGGCCGCACGCCATCATCGGGGCGGAGCTTGCGAAGAAGTACGGCGAGATCCCCGAGGTGGTCCATGCGATCGAGGCGCACCACGAGGACGTCGCACCCCAGACGCTCTACGCGGTCCTGACTATCATCGCGGATTCCATCAGCGGCTCGCGGCCTGGGGCGCGAGGCGACACGCTGGAGAACTACGTCAAGCGGCTCCAGGCGCTCGAGGCGATCTGCGATTCCTTCAGCGGCGTCGAGAAGGCGTACGCCATCCAGGCGGGCCGCGAGGTGCGGGTCATCGTCCAGCCGGAGCGGGTGACGGATCTTGAGGCCATCGCCCTCTCGCGGGAGATCAAGCAGAAGGTCGAGCACTCCATCGAGTTTCCCGGGCAGATCAAGATCACCGTCATCCGCGAGACCCGCTCCATCGAGTACGCAAGATAATGTTTCAGAGGTCAGAAATCAGACGTCAGATGTCAGAAGTCAGACAAGGCATGGCTCGAAATTTCTGACCTCTGAATTCTGACCTCTGACTTCTGAGCCATAGCATGAAGATTCTACTCATAGGCGACATCATCGGACGGCCGGGCCGCGTGATCGTCGAGCGCGAGGTCGTGCGCCTGCGCGAGGAGCGCGGCATTGACTTGGTCGTCGCAAACTGCGAAAATGCTGCTGGGGGCTCGGGGATCACGCCGAGCATCGCGGAGGAGCTCTTCCGCGCCGGGGTGGATGTCCTGACCTCCGGCAACCACGTCTGGAGGAAACGCGAAGCGTTCGAGCTGCTCAAGCTCGACCCCCGCATCATCCGGCCGGCGAACTACCCGGACGGCGCCCCCGGCACCGGCTCCACGATCGTCGAAACGCTCTCCAAGCAGAAAGTCGGCATCCTCAACGTCATGGGCCGCGTCTTCATGGAACCGATCGACTGCCCCTTCCGGACCGCGGAGCGTGAGCTCGCGCGCCTTTCGCTCGTGACGCCGGTCATCATCGTGGATATGCACGCCGAAGCGACGAGCGAGAAGGTCGCGATGGGCTGGTTCCTCGACGGAAAAGTGTCCTGCGTCTTCGGGACGCACACCCATATCCCCACCGCCGATGAGCGCGTCCTTCCGCAGGGGACCGGTTTCATCACCGACGTCGGGATGACCGGACCGTATGACTCGGTCATCGGCCGGCGGGTGGACCAGATTCTCGAACGTTTCTTGACCAGCCTCCCCCACAAGTCCGAGGTCGCGGACGGGAACATCCAGCTCCGCGGCCTGCTGGTGGAGGTGAACCCGACGACTGGGAAGGCCCTGTCGGTTGAGCGCATCACCAAGACCCTGAATGGACCCATCCGCAGCGCTGGCGACTGAGCCGGCGGCGAACGCTACGACCCCCACAGCACTTACCGTCGCGCAGGTCGTAACGCAGATCCGCGCGTTGATCGAACGGCAGTTCCCGTCGGCGGTGTGGGTGGAAGGCGAGCTCTCAAACTGCAAGTACCACACCTCAGGGCACATCTACTTCAGCCTGGTGGATGAGCAGGCGACGGATCGGTTCGGGCAGCGGTTGGTCCTGCCGTGTGCCTTCTATCGCGGGGTGAACCAGCACTTGAAGTTCAAACTCACCGACGGCCTCAAGGTCCTCTGTTTGGGACAGGTGACGACCTACGAGCGGCAGGGGCAGTATCAACTGAAGGTCCTGCAGGTCGAGCCGAAGGGGATCGGCTCACTCCAGCTCGCGTTCGAGCAGCTGAAGAAGCGGTTGCAGGCGGAGGGGCTCTTTGAGGACGCGCGCAAGCGGCCGATCCCGCCGATGCCGGGCCGCATCGGGCTCATCACGTCGCTCGCCGGCTCAGCGATTCATGACATGGTCAGCAAGCTGCGCGGGTGGTTCAACGTCGTCATCCTGCCGGTCAAGGTCCAGGGCGACGGCGCAGCGGAGGAGATCGCCGGGGCGCTGGACCTCGCCAACCGGCTCCACCTCGCCGATGTGCTCATCATCGGGCGCGGGGGAGGCAGCGTCGAGGACATGTGGGCGTTTAATGAAGAACCGGTTGCTCGGGCGATCGCCCGCTCCCGCACCCCCGTGATCTCGGCGGTGGGGCACCAGGATGACTGGACGATCGCGGACTATGTGGCGGACCTGCGGGCCTCCACGCCGACCGACGCCGCCAAGCTCCTCGTGCACGATCAGGAAGCGTTCGCGACGCGCTCCCGCGAGCTGTTCGAACAGTTGCTCGACACGATGCAGGCCTTCCTCGATGAGCAGTCGCAGGGGCTCGAGGGGTTGGGCGCGCAGCTGCGCTTGCTGCACCCCCTGAATCAACTCGAGCGGTACGTCACGCGGACACGAGAGCTGCAGCTGCAGGCGATGCACACCATGCGGTTCACCCTTGACGGGCAGGAGCGGCACCTCCAGGGACTCGCCGGGCGCCTCTCGGCGCTCAGCCCATTGGCGGTGCTCTCGCGCGGCTACAGCATTACGCTGAAACTGCCGCAGCGTCACGTCGTCACCCACTCCAGTCTCTTGCATCCCGGGGATGAAATCGAAACCCTGCTCGCCAGGGGTCGCGTGGTCAGTTCCGTGTCGCACGTCGTCTCTCAGCCCCATGCGGAGTCTGATGGCCCAGACGCATGACGTGAAGTACGAAGAGGCCCTCAAGCGGCTGGAGAAGCTCGTCGCTGAGCTCGATAAATCCGAGTTGGATCTCGAGACGCGCCTCAAGAAGTTCGAGGAAGGCACCAAGCTCGCTCGCGTGTTGCTCAAGAAACTCGATCAGGCCAAAAAGAAGGTGGAGCTGCTCGTGAAGACGAATGTGGGGGAGGGCTCACTTGTTCCCTTTGATGCCGACACTCTTGACGAAGACACCGCGTCCCACGACACCTCGGCCTGAGCGCTCGTCCGCCGGCCGCCGGCGTATCGAGGGACTCACCGCGCTCATCAACCAAATGCTGGAACGCGCCCTGCCCAGGGACGGCGCCGGCCCGATCGTCCTCTATGAGGCCATGCGCTACTGTGTCCTCTCCGGAGGCAAGCGGTTCAGGCCGCTCTTGTGCCTCGGGGCGTCCGAGGCGGTCGGCGCCCCCACCCGTCAGGCGCTGCCCACCGCGTGCGCGATTGAGCTCATCCACACCTACTCCTTGGTGCACGATGACCTCCCCGCGATGGACAACGCGGATGAGCGGCGCGGGCAACCCACCTGTCATCGGAAGTTCGGGGAAGGGAACGCGATCCTTGTGGGTGACGCGTTGCTGACCCTCGCGTTTGAGCTCTTGGGCCGCAACGGGACGCCCAACTCCCTTGAGATCGTCCGGACGATCGGCCAGGCGTGCGGGACCGGCGGGCTCATCGGGGGGCAGGTGTTGGACCTGCAGGTCATCAGTCAGCCGAGGATCGCCACGGAGCGGGCGCTCAAGGAGATCGCCGAGCGCAAGACGGCCGCTCTGATCGCTTCCAGCGTGGTCGCCGGGGCCCTCGCCGGAGGAGGCCGCGGGTTGCAGTTGAAGCGGCTGCAACGATTCGGGCAGGGGATCGGGTTGGCGTTTCAACTCATTGATGATGTGCATGACGGGGAGGGGTTGGCGCAGGCGTTGGGCGCTGAGGCCGCAGGCGCGGAAGCGCGCCGGTTGATTGCGCGCGCCCTCCAGGACGTGGAGCCCTTCGGAAAGCGGGCGGAGCTCTTGCGCCACCTGGCCGAGTGGCTCTCGTCAACCGTGTAAGTCATTCGACCGCACGCGCTCCACGATATGAAACTGCTCGATACGATTGACCGCCCCGCAGACATCAAGCCGCTGACCACCCCCCAGCTCTCGGCGCTGGCTCAGGAGATCCGTGAGGAGCTCTTGACGACCATCTCCGAGTTGGGCGGGCACCTCGCCTCAAGCCTCGGGGCGGTCGAGCTGTGTCTGGCGCTGCACTACGTCTTTGACGCGCCGGACGATCAGCTCCTCTGGGACATGGGCTATCAGGCCTTTGCGCACAAGCTGATCACCGGCCGGCGCAAGCGCTTCCACACGCTCAAGCAGCTCGGCGGGCTTTCCGGGTTCAATAACAAGGACGAAAGCCCCTACGATTTCTTCACCACCGGCCACGGGGGGACGGTGCTCTCGACCGCCCTCGGCCTGGCGATTGCCCGCGACCGAGCCGGGGTACCTGCCGCAAGGCGGGTCGGCGAAGGAAGTGCCGAAAGGCGAGAGCCTGAGGCCGACAGAGCCCGGGTACCCAGCGAAGCTGGGTGGGCGAAGGAAGTGCCGATGTCCGAGAGGACATCGGCCGACCAAGTGAAGGGGTCGCGCCACGTCGTCGCGATCATCGGGGACGCGAGCCTCGGCGAGGGGATGGCGCTCGAGGCGCTCAACCACATCGGACACCTCAAGCCGAACCTCCTCGTGATCCTCAATGACAACAAGATGTCCATCGCTCAGCCCGTCGGCGGGTTGAGCCGCTACCTCAACCGCATCATCACGAACCCCCTCTACAACCGCCTCCGCGTGGATCTCGAGCAGTTCGTGGGACGGCTGCCGCACGGCTCGAAGTTCCTCCGGTTGGGCCGCAAGGTGGAAGAGTCGCTCAAGGGGCTGCTGGTGCCCGGCCTTGTCTTCGAGGAGCTGGGGTTCCGCTACGTCGGGCCGATCGACGGGCATAACCTGCCTGAGCTGATCAGGACCCTGAAGAACGTGAAGCGGCTCATGGTTCGACCGAGCTCAGCATCTCGCCCTGAGCGAACGAAGCGAGTCGAAGGGCTCAAAGGTCCCATTCTGGTCCACGTCTCCACGGTGAAAGGGAAGGGCTACCGCTTCGCCGAGGAGGATCCCGAGCGCTTCCACAAGATCGAGCCGTTTGATGTCGCGACCGGCCTGCCGAAGACCAAGTCTGCTCGGGGCTCGGGGCTCGGGGCTCGGGGCAAGAACGGGAAGCCCACAGCCCAGAGCCCTCAGCCCCCAGCGTCTTTTACTGAGGCCTTCAGCGAAACGCTCGTGCAGCTTGGTGAGACGAACCGGCGGCTCGTCGCGCTGACCGCGGCGATGCCGGAGGGAACCGGCGTGAGCGAATTCGCGAAGCGGTTTCCGGGCCGCTGCCTCGATGTGGGGATGGCGGAGCAACACGGGTTGGGGGTCGCGGCGGGCCTGGCCCGCGGCGGCTCGCGCCCCGTCGTCGCCATGTACTCGACCTTCCTCCAGCGGGCGTTTGATCAGATCATGCACGAGATCTGCCTCCAGGAGCTGCCGGTCATCCTGGCGATTGACCGCGCCGGCCTCGTGGGCGAAGACGGCCCCACCCACCACGGCGCGTTTGATATCGCCTACCTGCGCGTCCTGCCCCATATCGTCCTCCTCTCCCCCAAAGACCCGGCAGAGCTGCAGGCGATGCTCCGGTGGGCGCTCGAGCAGGACCGGCCGGTGGCGATCCGCTACGCGAGAGGCGGCATCGTGTGCGGTGAGCTGCTGGGCAAGCCGGCCAAGGTGATGATCGGGAAATCTGAGACGTTGCGCTCCGGCAGGGATGTGGTGTTGTTCGCCCTGGGCAGCATGGTCTACCCGGCGCTCGCCGCCGCCGTGGAGCTTTCCAGGGAGGGCATCGAGGCGACGGTGGTCAACGCCCGCTTCGTGAAGCCGCTCGATGAGGCAATGGTCCGGCAGGCGGCGTGCATCGGCTGCGTCGTCACGCTCGAGGAGGCGCAGGTGGCCGGTGGATTCGGCAGCGGCGTGTCGGAAACGCTCGATGCGCTCGGCTGCCCGGCGACGCCGCACCTGCGCATCGGGCTGCCGGATGCGTTCGTGGAGCATGGCAAGCGCAGCGAGCTCCTCAAGCGTTGCCAGCTCGACCCTGAGAGCCTCGCGCGGCGCATCCTCCATTGGTATCACACCCTCC